>Ga0073909_10000033_pt1 | contig 53955 bp, 42 predicted proteins | sample Coa_R1_6_FD_66439 | JGI IMG/M metagenome (GOLD analysis project Ga0073909, IMG submission 66439) | Surface soil microbial communities from Centralia Pennsylvania, which are recovering from an underground coalmine fire. - Coalmine... | ecosystem: Environmental > Terrestrial > Soil > Unclassified... | reverse complement strand
GCATTTCTGAAAAACCCTCAGCTGCATAACGTGATTACCGATACGCATTTTGCGGCGCGGGACCGCATGGGACGGACGCTGGTTTTCATGGCTCGCATCTTGCAGGATGGCCGGGCTCGGGAGATCCGGGATATCGCCGTGGATGAGCGAACCTCTGTATTGCTGGAGCCGGACGGGCGTGCGACCGTGGTTGGAGCGGGGCACGTTTATTTTCTTCAAGCGACGCAGCGGCCAGAAGTGTGCAAGGCCGATGTGCCGCTGACGTTTCATGGAATCGCTGCGCGGAGTTTGAGTGCCGGTCAGCACTTTGATGTGGGCAGGTGGAGTTCAAGCGAGGGGACAGCGTATACGCTTGGGGTGGAAAAGGGCGTGGTGGAGTCCTCGCTTCCTGGTGGTGGGGCTTACATGAAGGCGGAGTGAAGCCTTAGATTTATCCGTCCGTGGAATCCCACCTTTGCGCAAAGGACGCGCAAACAAGGGGCACCCTCGGTTTAGTGATATCTCCCGTCCTTAAAATCTCAGTAAATAACTTACCTTCACAAACAACTGCCGTCCGTCGTTCAGGTAGCGATTCGAGCGCACGAGTTCCGTGTAGTCAGTTGGGCTTGAGGTCAGGGGGCGGTAGATGTTCGCCAGATCGCTGTTGTACCCCACGTAGATGGCTGTTCCCGGGTGGACCATATAAGTAAAGAGAACGTCGGCGTTAAAACTCTTCGCATTCTGCAGTGATGTGAAGGCTGAATTAGCGATGTTGCCGTTGTATTCGCCAATCAGGCGCAGTGAGAAGGCGCGGGTAAACTGGTAATTCCACTTGGAACGGGCGATGTAGTTGTTGATGAAGTTGAGATTGGTATTCACATCGCGGAGAGAGTAGTAGAAGAACGTATTCTCCACGGTCAGACCGCGATTCGGACGGAAGGTGGCGGAGACTTGCGCAAAGCGCGATTTGCCTGGCCCTGGGAGAAGCGGAGTGATCGGGCAGTCTCCGATCGTTGAGCCGCATTGCACCGGATCATAGTTGGTATCTCGACCGATGTTGGCCTCCATCGCCAGCGTCAGCCAGTTGAAGTACTGGCTGTTGAAGAAGAAACCGAACTGGTCGTGTGGCACGTCAATGTTACTGGTGAGTTGTGAGTAGTCGGCCGGGCGAAGCCGTTCGTGGCCGTAGTTCGCGTAGATGCCAAGGTTGTTGCGATTGCTGAAAAACCACTTGTAGTTCGCGTTGCTGAAGTATTCGATGCGCAGTCCGTTATGATCCCAAATGTTGCGCGTATAGATGCTCGGGCCGTGCCAGAGCAGGTGCTTCCCTTCCACGTAGAAGCGGCGCTGAGCAAAGTTGCTGAACCAGTGAATGTCGGGGCGCTGGAAGAATCCGGTGCGCGTCTGAAATCCAGGGGCGTTGTCTTTGTACATCGAATTGATTTCGAGATTGCGGCTGCTGCGTTCCAGATAGAGGAAATATCCGTCGCCGTGGTCTGACGTGCCGTCGTTGAAGCGAGTCAGGCTGTTGACGGCCTGCGCGTCGAGTTGCCAGTTCTTGTTGAACCTGAAATGCGCGTCTATGCCTCCCACGCGATTGGTCCGCGTGATGCACGGGTCGTCGGTGCACGTCGTATTCGGAACAGTGTCGAGTTCGCGATCCGTATAGATCAGGCCAATGTTGCTGCCGTTCTTGCCGAGTTCGCGACTCACGCGAACGATTCCAAAGTAGGCCTGCCTTCCCCACAGAGGATCGTTGGGAGCGACGCTTTCGCCCGGCGATTGATCGTCGGCGAACAGCGTGCCGATTGACCATGGTCCTTTCTTGCCGGTGAGCCGCACACCATAGAGGGGGTCGGCGATGCGGCGTGTGAAGACCAGGTTGATCGGAGTGGCGAAGTAGCCGGAGTTCTCCTGAAAGAACGGGCGCTTCTCGGGGAACAGCACTTCGAATCGCTGATTGACGGTGATCTGCGGTTCGTCCGACTCGACCTGGGCGAAATCTGGATTGATGGTAGCGTCGAGTACAAAGCTGTCTTTGATGACAGCCTTCGCATCAAGCCCAGCCTTGGCATCGAAGTCTTTTGCTTCGAACGTCGGGTTCAGCGGATCGCGATGATCCACGCTGCGATACGAACGCCCGGAGACGTAAGGGATCAACTGGAAATTGCGACCCGGGGAAATGTCCTTCAGTCCGGTCATTGCGCCTTCCTGCGGGAGAAGCCCCTGCACGTTCATCGAGTAGTGCGGGAAGAAAGAGTGCTCGGTGTTGTTGTGTGGAATGTCGCGTTCGAGCAGGAATCCCCATTCCTGCACGGCCTTGGTTGACCGGAAGCGCAGCGACTTGAAAGGCACGGAGATGAATCCGATCCAGCCTTTTTTTGAGACGCGCGTTTCGCTTTTCCAGATCGTGTCCCAGGAGAGGTCGATGTCCTGCTGTCCTTCGAAGAATGTTCCTTCCTGCTGAACGCCGGAAGGGTTGATGAAGAAGAACACGCAATGCCGATGGTCGTGGAACGTGTCGAGAAAGATGCCAACCTGGTCTTCTTCGTTAATCTGTTCGCGGCGCACCATGTGATTGCGGATGTGGCCGGCGTCGTTGTCGAAGGCGAGGAAGACGACATAAAGATTTTTGTCGGTGTAACCGAGGTAAGCTTCCGTTTTCTGCGAAATAGGCTGCCCGTCGATGGGGTCGTGTTGCCAGAATTGGTCGACCTTAAGCATGGTTCCCGCAACGGACGGGGAGAGTTGCATGTCGGCGAAGTCTTCTAGTTTTGGCTCACGAGCGAGGTGGGGGATCTGCAGGGTCGTAAGGCTGCCGAGCGCGTCGCGTGTGACGGCGGAATCGCGCTGCGCGGAGACACGAGGACATGTGGCCGCTACGAGACACACTGCGAGTAATAGAGTTTTAACGTTCAATGGCACAGGATTTGCCGGCGGAAATTTCCCCAGCTACGCCGGCGAGCATTAGACGTATGGAATTTGGAAGAGTCAACGGTAGGGCGGAGGGTGGAGACGCCTTCCGGACTGCGGCGAGACGCCACCGCAACTGGGGAAAAAGCGCTTTTACAATGCGAGAAAAAACCTTCCTGCTGCGAACCGGTGCGCAACGAAAACTTGTCAGAGCAAACCGACGGAAGATCGCCGCGAACTCGTGACATCTTAACCGTAGCGCCGGCGTCCCGCCGGCAGTCGCGCGGGCATTCTGCCCGCGCTCACGACTACTCATACCGCAGGCAGACAATGGGATCAAGGTTCGCAGCCAAGTTTGCCGGGTAGTATCCAAAGAACAGTCCTACGCTCACAGAAATCGTGAAACCGATCACCACCCACAAATAAGAGAGGCTCGCCGGAACCGAGGGGATGAAAGTTCGAACAAGAGTAGAAACGATCGCACCGATAAGGATGCCGATGGTTCCACCCACCAAAGTCAGGGCTACGGCTTCTAAAAGAAACTGCAGGCGTATGTCAGCACGGCGCGCGCCGATGGCTTTGCGAATTCCGATTTCGTGGGTACGCTCAGTGACCGAGATCAGCATGATGTTCATGACGCCAATGCCGCCCACGATGAGACCGATCGAACTGATAACTCCAGTCAGAATCACCAGCGCGCCGGTCAACTGATTCCAGAGGTTGCTCAGGAAATCCGGCGAGCTGACTTCGAAGTCATTCTCTTTGTCGACGGGCACGTGACGAAGACGACGCATGGCCTGCACAACCTCGTCTTGCGCCGTTTCCAGGCTCACGTTTGGCGGCACGGTGAAGGCCATGATCAGTTCCTTGGCCTCCGGGTAACTCTTTTTGAAATTGCTCAGCGGAATCACGGCGAAGGCGTCGACACCTGGACCAATGAACAGCCCAGGATCGTGCTCGAAAACCCCGATGACTTCGAAAAGCTGTCCATTGATGCGAACGGTTTTGCCGACCGCATCTTCATAGGGGAAGAGCGAGTCGCACACGGCAGCGCCCAGGACGACGACCGCACGGGCATGTTCCTGATCGAAGGCGCTAATGAAGCGTCCGCGTTGCACCGAAAATAACGGGATGGCCTCCGTGTATTGCGGTTCGGCCCCGCGCACGATGACTTTCTCTACGCTCCGTCCGCCGTAATTAATCTGATTGGAATCGCCAAAGAAGAATCCTCGGGTTCCGAAGGTGGTGATGATCTGCACATGCGGCGCAGCCTCGCGGATGAAGTTGGCGTAGTCGTACTGGAAATATCTGCGCGTGCGAATGCTTTCGGGCCAGCGAGAAGGATCGGATCCGGGCGGGAAACGCGAAACGAAATACGTACGCGATCCGAGCGATTCCACTTTGTCTTGCACGAACTTGTTCAGGCCCTGAATGATCGCCGCCATCGAAATCACCGACGAGACTCCGATGATGATCCCAAGCACGGTCAGCGCGGAACGTACTTTCGCGGAGCGCAGCGTCGCCAGGGCAGCAAGAAAATTCTCGCGAGCCTGGGATGCGGTCATGATCGCCATCTAATCGGACCTCAAGGCGACAATCGGATCGAGGTTGGCCGCGCGCAGGGCCGGGTAGATTCCGAAAAACAAGCCGACCGCCGAACTCATCACAATGCCGAGAATGGCGACACTGGTTTGCACGGACGCGGGAAAGGGGGAAAACGTGCGCAGTGCAAGCGCCACCAGGAAACCCAGGCCAATACCAATGACCCCTCCAGCGATGCACTGGATTACACTCTCGGCGATAAACTGCCGCATGATGTCGACTTTAGTGGCTCCCACAGCTCGCCGCACCCCGATTTCGCGCTTGCGTGACGTGACGCCCATCAACATGACGTTCATGATGACGATGCCACCAATGATGACGGAAATCGCGCTGACCATGATGAAGACGGCGAAAAAGGCACTGCTGATGCTTCGCCAAAGGGCCATGTAGCTTTCTTTCGTGCCGATGAAGAAGTCGTTCTCCATGCCGGCAGTCAGATGTCGGCGAGCACGAATGATCAGTGTCGCCTGGTCCTGCGCTTGCTGGAAGGCCTCTCCACGGGCCTTCACGTTGATGGTCAGACTCTCGTGCTCACCGCGCATTCTTAGGTAGACCGACAAGGGCACGGTGACGAAGTTGTCTTGATCCTGGCCGAGCACGCTGCCGACTTTGTCCATCACGCCGATCACGGTGAATTCTTCGTTGTCGAGGCGGAGCGTTTTGCCCAGAGGATCGACCCCGAGGAAAAGTTGCTGGACGAGAGTGTCGCCAATCAGGCAGACGTTGGCGCGATGTTCGGCTTCAGAGGGTGTGAAGTAGCGGCCGCGCTCAACGGCTCGCGTGTCGATATCGACCATCGAGGGCGTGTGTCCGGCGAGGCTAACGTCGGTGACCTCCTTGTTGCCGTAGCGAGCACGCACGTTGGCCCCAGCGGTGGCGCCGACTTCTCCGCAGCTTGAGCATCCGTCGGCGACCGCCTGCATGTCGTCGAGCTCGATTTTGCGGTACTTCAGAGCCTTGATGATGATGTTGAAGTCAGTAACAGCGAACGGGGTGCGGGCAAGCTGAAAAACGTTCGTGCCCAGGTTTGCGATCTTCTGCTCTACGTAGACGTTCGCTCCCTGCACAATCGTCATCACGGTAATCAGCGTGGCCACGCCCATGGTGAGTCCGATCATGGTCAGAGAAGCGCGCAGTTTGTGGGCGCGTAGGGCGCTGAAACACTCGGCGAGATTGTCGCGAACGGCGAACATGCGGGCTTGTTAATAGTAGCAGCGGCGAAGGCGCGATACGGCGGTCAAGGGGAGTGATTGGCTGGAACGCGAGACCACCGAGCCATCAATAGTTGATGCGCTGCACCGCATGACGCGAAAGATACCAGCAGGGCGGATTCCCGCCATGCGGGAAGAGAGCGTGCACACACGGCTGCGCGGTTGGCTGCTCGAAGGCGAATTCGGTCTTACCGTTCTTTTCCGGGATCGCGTCGTAACGCTCGACGACGATGGATCCGACGGGATTGGGCCGAAAATGAAGCACCAGACCGTCCACGAGGTAAAGCAACGCCATCAAACCCAGCGCGCCGAAAAGTAATCTCAGCTTTGACATCCGTGTGACGACGATGATTCCGAAAAGTCGAGCAGGAAGTCAAATGCGAGTCCCGAATGAGGGGCAGACTGCGGTGGCGTTCCCTTGATCAGTCTAAGAAACGAACGGCGAGGTCAATTCGAATGCGGCTTTCACCCCACGGGCGAGCGCGATCCCTAGTTGTGTTTCTTCTCGAGAATACGCTGGCTCTCCAGGCGCGTGATGGTCGCTCGCAGCCAGGATTTCAATGCTTCTTCCATCTCCGGCTGATGAGAATGACGCTCCATGCTGTCCACGGTCTCGCCCAGTTTGTTGAGCGGGATGAAGTGGCACGGGATGGCCTCTTCGCGCGCTTCCGGCGGAACGAAGTCCGTCAGGAGACATTCGCTGCAAGCATGGGGCCGCGAAGAGTCATTGAAGTTAATGCAACTCGGGGAGTCCTGAAACACCGAAGTTGCTTTCCAGGGCGTGCGCACGCTGCGCCCGTACCCGCCCTGTTCCAGGAAGTTGAGCTCGAACTTCAACACTTCAAGGATGTCGCGTTTGTCATCCGACATAGAGACCTCACTTGGGGCGAGTCCCAATACCTGCAGACGCCCCTCCCAACAAAGGCAATTGTGGCCGCCGATGTAACTACGTGCTGTGACAGCGCTCACAACTCCGAGTGAGCTAGATCACCTCAGGAAATCGGCGGGGAAGGCTGCCCTTACGCCTCCAAATGACGAATTGGTAAAGCTAAAAGAACGAGGACTGGTGTCAAAAGCGTACGAGGTAATGATTCGCGAAGTTACTAACCTTGGAGCACGGACTTGAAGCGCAACCGATTTGGGCCGATAAGTGCCGCTTAGTCTAAGTGGAAACGGGAGTTTTCCTTGACACGCCGGAGGCGGAATTGTATTGTGCGCCCAATAGGTGTGCTCGACAGCAGGGTATGGCTGGGCCGCTTCGTCATCCCACACTGGTCGTAACCCACCCACACCACGTCCGGAGACTGAACTAGAACTGCGGAAAGGAGTTCCGCCATGCCCCTTCGTCGCCTGAATCTGGCCTTTTCCCTCTCGATTGCTTTTGGATTGTTGATATGCCTCTCGCCCCCGGCAAGAGCGGGCATCGCGTTTCAACCGATTTCCCCAGAAGAACTCAAGATGACATCGGATCCGAAAGCCCCTGGCGCGCCCGCAATCATCCTGTTCCGGCAAGTCGATCGGGATGACAACAGCTATACCTCGCACGAGGACAACTACATCCGCATCAAGATCCTCACCGAGGAGGGGCGCAAGTACGCCGATGTCGAGATACCTTTCTTCAAGGACCGGGAAAACATTACTGCGATAAAAGCGCGCAGCATCCGGCCGGATGGATCGACCGCCGATTTTGACGGGAAGGTATTCGACAAATCCATTGCCAAAGCGAAGGGTCTGAAATACCTGGCCAAGACGTTCACGCTGCCTGACGTGCAGGTGGGAGGGATCATTGAGTATGCGTACACCCGCGATTTTGCCGAGAACCTGATCTTTGATTCGCACTGGATCCTGAGTGACGAGTTGTTCACCAAGCACGCGAAGTTTTCGTTGAAGCGCTATGTCGGCCAGTACGAGTCATGGACGGTTCGCTACAGCTGGCAATTTCTGCCTGAGGGAACACAGCCTCCAAAAGAAGGACCCGACAAGGTTATTCGACTGGAAGCGCAAGACATCCCCGCCTTCCAGACAGAAGATTTCATGCCTCCGGAGAACGAGTTGAAGTCCCGCGTCGACTTCATCTACAGCAACGAAGGATTTGAATCGGATGCGGACAAGTTCTGGCACAACAAGGGAAAGAAGCTGAATGAGCGCCTGGAGAGCTTTATCGGCAAGAAGAAACAAATGGAGCAGGCGGTGTCACAGATCGTGTCACCCAGCGATCCGCCGGAAGTGAAAGCACGCAAGATCTACGCGCGCGTGCAGCAGATTCGTAATACGTCGTTCGAAGTGCGCAAGACGGAGGAAGAGCAGAAGCGCGCCAAGGAAAAAGACAACGGGAATGTTGAAGACGTCTGGAAGCGCGGATACGGCGATGGCAACGAACTGACCTGGCTCTATCTGGCGATGGCTCGCGCCGCCGGTATCGAAGCTTACGGGGTGTGGGCATCAGACCGGCGGAACTACTTCTTTAATCCCAAGTTGATGGACAGCACCAAGCTCGATGCCAACGTGGTGCTGCTCAAACTGAACGGGAAAGAGGTGTATTGCGATCCCGGCGCCGCCTTCGCTCCGTTCGGGATATTGCCCTGGGACGAGACCAGCGTCACGGGCCTGCGCATGGATAAAGACGGCGGAAGCTGGGTGCAGACCTCGCTTCCCGAGAGTTCCGCTTCGCGCATCGAGCGCAAGGCCAAGTTAAAACTCGACGAGAGCACGGGCAGCCTGGAGGGCAAGCTGACCCTGACTTTCACCGGACTCGAAGCCATGCGGCGCCGGGTTGAGGAGCGGCACGAGGATGAGACCGAGCGCAAGAAGTTTCTGGAGGACCAGGTTCGCGAATACATTCCGGCGGCAATTGATATCGACCTGGCGAACAAGCCGGATTGGAGCAGTTCAGAGAATTCGCTCGTGGCGGAATTCGATTTGAAGGTGCCGGGATGGGCTTCGGCAGCAGGACGCAGAGCGCTGTTGCCAGTTGGATTGTTTGGCGCGACCGAGAAGCGACTCTTCGACCACGCGGCGCGCGTGCATCCGATTTATTTCGAGTTCCCTTTCCAGAAGGTCGATGACGTGACGGTTGAGTTACCGCTGGGCTGGATGGTAAGCAGCACCCCTCCGGCGCAAGATCAGAACGCGAAAGTCGTCATTTACACGCTCAAGGTCGACCATGATGCGGGAGCGTTGCACTGGACCCGCACGCTGAACATCGATCTGCTGCTGTTGGAGACGAAGTTCTACCCCGCGTTGCGCAACTTTTTCCAGGTGGTGAGGTCAGGTGATGAGTCACAGATTGTTTTGCAACCGGCGACCGCAACTACGAATTGAACGCTTTCTCATCCTGGTCGTCCTGCTAGCCGGTACGGTCGTGGGATGGGTGTGTCCGGCCGTAGCGGGTGATGCTCCGCAGTGGATGCATGCGGTAGTGAATGCCCCGCTCCCGCCGCATGACGACAAAGCCGACGCCATTCTGCTGTATTCCGAAACGATGGTAAGTGTGCAGTCCACCGACAAGATCATTCGAACGGTGCGAGAGGCTTACAAGATCCTGCGGCCTGGGGGCCGGGAATACGGCAATGTCTTCGTCTATTTGAACTCGCACCGCCGCATTACCGGGCTGCGGGGATGGTGCATTCCGGCCCAAGGGAAAGACTACGAGGTGAAGGATAAAGAAGCGCTGGAAATTTCGCTGCCCAAAATTGAAGGGAGCGAATTGATTTCAGACGTGAAGGACAAGGTCCTCCACATTCCTGCGGCCGATCCGGGCAATATTATTGGTTATGAATACGAAACCGAAGAGCAGCCGATGGTGCTTCAGGATTTCTGGGATTTTCAGGAATCCGTTCCGGTTCGCGAAAGCCACTATTCGTTGCGCCTTCCACCGGGCTGGGAGTACAAGGCAACCTGGATGAACTATCCGGAAGTGAAACCGACGCAGGCGGGGACACCGACCTGGACAGTGAACGACGTTAAAGCCGTCCGGAAAGAAGATGACATGCCGCCCATGGACGGTGTGATCGGACAGATGATCATCAGTTTCTTTCCGGCGGGCGGGCCCGCGGTAAATGGGTTTGGCGACTGGCAGCAGATGGGCAATTGGTATCGTTCGCTGATCAACGGGCGTACGAATCCATCTCCTGAACTCAAGCAGAAGGTTGTGGCTTTGACATCTTCCGCGCCGGGCCAGATCGAGAAGATGCGAGCCTTGGCACAGTTCGTGCAGCACGACATACGCTACGTGGCGATCGAACTGGGGATCGGCGGCTGGCAGCCGCACGCCGCTCCCGACATTTTTTCTCACCGTTACGGGGACTGCAAAGACAAAGCCACTCTGATGGGATCGATGCTGCACGAGATCGGCATCGATTCGTATTACGTGCTGATCAACACGGAGCGTGGCGCGGTCACGCCTTCCATGCCAGCTCGCGCGCGCTTTGATCACGCCATTATCGCAATCAAATTGCCGGAGGAGCTAAACGATCCGTCCCTTAGCACAGTAGTGACGGTACCGAAATTGGGAAAGATTTTGTTTTTCGATCCGACCGACGAACTCACACCGTTTGGAAGAATCTCGGGATCGCTGCAGGCCAACTATGGACTGCTGGTGACGTCCGACGGTGGACAGCTAGTCGAATTGCCCATGTTGCCCTCGAGCATGAATGGGATCCGCCGCGTAGCCAAGCTGAACCTTGACGTGAACGGGAAACTCACAGGCAGCGTCGCGGAGACCAGAATCGGGGACCGTGCCTGGTCGCAGCGCTATGCGTTACGCACCGTGACCAACGCGAACGAGCGCATCAAGCCCATCGAGAACCTGCTGTCGGGTTCGTTGTCGACCTTCGTCATTACCAAGGCGAAAGCCGTCAATATCGAGCATACCGATTTACCCTTCGGGTTCGAATACACATTCGAATCGGAAAACTACGCGAAGAATGCCGGGAATCTGTTGCTGGTGCGTCCACGCGTGCTGGGAAGCAAGTCAAGTTCCCTGCTGGAAACCAAAGAGGCGCGGCAGTTTCCGGTCGAGTTCGAGGGGCCGATCAAGGATACCGACGCGTTCGAAATTACGCTGCCCGCGGGGTATGTGGTGGACGACATGCCACCCCCGGTAGATGCTGAATTCGGATTTGCCAGCTATCACTCGAAAACCGAAACCCAAGGCAGCGTGCTGACCTATACGCGCAGCTTCGAAATCAAAGAACTTAGCGTGCCGGTCGACAAGGCTGCGGACTTAAAAAAGTTCTATCGGATCATTGCCAGCGATGAGCGGAATACCGCGGTGCTGAAGCCGGCTGGGAAGTAAGACCTGGTTAGGGGGCCACGGTCGGAGGGCGGGACGCCGGCGCCAGGTCGCTAGCTGGGCTCGGCCGGAAATGCCTTGAGGGTAACCTCTCGCGACCGGGAGGATGTCTTCTGATTCACGTCGGTCAGATGCTCGGTAAGGGTTCCCTTGATCTCGTAGTAGGCTTCGTCGCCGGGCTTCTTCCCTTCTCCCCGGCCGATCGTTCCTTTGAATTCATACGCCATCCCGTGAACAATTTCGGTCATGAAAGTCAGGGCGTCGCCGTCGAGCTTGCCGGTTTTGAAGAACTGGTCGAGAAAGGCTCCTTTGTCGCTGTCCTGATCTCCGTAGCGCGAGACGAATCCGGTCACGTGTCCTGCGTCTTCGACCGTCACCTGCACGAATTCGCCTTCTTTGAGGAAGCTGTACATCCCCGAGTATTGGGACCCGGGCCGTTCGGCCGACTGTGGATCTGTGGGTTTCGCGGGGGCGGCCTTCTCCTGCGCCATTAGCGTCGAACAGACCGCCAAAAGCGCCCACACGACAATCAGCCAACGTCTATTCATCGAGTCAGCCTCCTTTGGGGTAATCGTACTATAGGGTTACGAGACGTTCGGAGTCTACTCGGCAGTACATTTCGGCTTCGGATCTGCCGGAAGCGTTCGCTATAATGATGCCACTGCGGTCCCTCTTCTGACGTGTCTTCATGACTTCTTACTTAGGGCTGGAAAACCCCGAAATCGCGGAACCGCAGGCAAGCCCGGACACTCCCCTTCCGCCGAGTCTGCTGGTTGAATTGGAGCCGTGGGGGCGCACTTTTCGGCGGAATCTCGCGGATACGTTGCTTCGCCGCCGCCCTCCGGCGATCCACATCACCTCCAGCCCGGCACCTTTCTGGCCGGACGTATTTGTGCCCCGTCGGCTGCCCTGGGGAGCGTTCGTCGAGTCGGTCATCTATCACTTGATTGTCTTCGCGGTGGCATGGGGAATTTCGATGCTGCTGCCGCCATCCCCGCACGTTGTGCAGGTGCGCCGATTTGATCCGTCAGACGTGATTTACTACTCGCCTTCGGAGTACTTGCCACCCCTCGATACGGGACGACCGAACGCAGCGAAGCCGATCAAGGGGAATCCGGCATTCGCGCGGCAGCCGATCCTCTCGGTGCCCCCGGAATCGGACAACCGTCACCAGACGATCGTCACGCCTCCTGAGATCAAGATCAATCACGATGTGGAAACACCCAACATTGTGGCGTGGGGAAATCATTCTGTACCAGTGCCCGGTTCTGCGGTGGAAAGAAAGAGCCTGACCACGCCGGTTTTACCGAACCAGATCGTGGCACCGGCGCCTGAGGTCGATCAGACGTCTCGCCGCAACTTGCGCGGCATGGAGCAAGGCATCGTTGCGCCTCCACCCACTGTGCAGAGCAGCGTTCGCGCGGTCGCATCGCTGGCGATTGACGTGGTGGCTCCCGCGCCCGACGCAAATAGCGCAGGATCGCGTCGCGGATTGCGCGGACTGGAATCCTCAGTGGTGGCTCCTCCACCTGCTACCGATGCTGCATCCATCCGGCGGCTGGGTGACGTGAACATCGGGCGGTCGGATGTGATTGTGCCGGCACCGCAGTTGCCGGTGGCGGCACAGCGGACGCTGTCGGGATTTGGCGGCGAAGGAAAGTCAGTCGTGCCGCCTCCGCCGTCGGTCGAAGGAGCGGCGTCGGGCACCGCGGCCGGGGCACGTACGGCTCGTGCTGCAAGTTTAGGAGTGCCGGGCGGGCAAGTCGTGCCTCCCCCACCGGCGGTTGCTGGATCGCATTCCGCCGAGGCTGGCGGACACATCATCGCGCTTAGCCTTCACCCGTCAGTGGCGCCTCCGGCTCAGCCGCCGGTTGGCAATCGGCGCGGAACATTCGCCGCGTCGCCTGAAGGAAAGGCTGGCGCGGAAGGCACGCCCGACGTTCGCGCTGATAACGCGGCGACGAACGGACGCGGCGCCGGGAGGAATGGGCTTTCGGGTGGAACAGGATCGGGCACATCAGCGGCCGGAGTGCCGTCCGGCCTGCACGTTGGCAACGGCGCGAAGCCAGCAACGGCTGCGACCGGCGGCGGAGATCCGGCGGCGGATGGTTCGTCGGCGAGCGGCGCGCTCCCGGGAAAGACCGAGATGGCCAGCACCAGCGTTTCGCGCACACGCACTTCCGCTGGGCCGCATACCAAAGCAGAGCTAGTAGAGAATCCCACGCCCCTCGAGCGGCAAATCTTCCGCGACCGTCGCCTTTATTCCATGACCATGAACATGCCGAATCTCAATTCGGCCGGCGGCAGCTGGGTAATGCGATTTGCCGAGTTGGGCGATGCTCACGAAAAGGGCGAGTTGCTTGCGCCAGTTGCGGACCACAAAGTGGATCCGGCGTACCCATTGCAGTTGATGCGGGAGAACGTCTCCGGAACGGTAACGCTGCGAGCAATCATTCGCGCAGATGGAACGGTCGGCGATATACGGGTGGTGAATGGAGCCGACTCGCGACTCGATCGCTATGCCAGCGAGGCCCTGGCACGCTGGCACTTCTTGCCAGCGATGAAGAACGACGCCAACGTCGACGTGGAAGCGATCGTAATGATTCCCTTCAAACCAATTCTGAAGAGGTCGCAGTTTTAACGTAGCTCCACGTTAGCGCCGGCCGTCGTGCGGGCATCCTGCCCGCACACCCACTACTTCACTCCGAACCAAAGGTTCTTGAATAGATCAGCCGAGGCTGAAGATGACGCGCAGTTTTGTCATTCGCATGAACAGTCCTGATCGTGTGCGTTTTAACAAACGCAAGCCAGGACTACCAGAGACGGAGAGCGCTATTCTCCCTTGTCAGTTCCTGCCTTGTCGTACACCGAGCGCACGATGATGGGCGTATTCAGGTGCTTGCTTTCGAGCGTGAGCGTGTCCGCCATCTGCTTGCCTTCCTGTGTGATTTCGTAGGCATGCGAAATTTTCTCGCCGCCCGGACCCTTCTCTTCGGTGATCAAGGTGCCGTGATCCCAATGCGCCTTGACCTGCATTTGGGAAGCGTCCTTGCCGGACTTTTCAATCTTGCGACCGTCGGTGAAGAGAGAACGCTCGTGATGATCGGAACCGTTCACATCGATTTCCGGACCTTTCTCTACGATGGTCAGTTGCTCGGAAGCTTGCACAAGAGTGGCAAGCCGCGATCTCTGCTCCTCGTTACCAGCGCCAGAGCCACGACCCATACCCGGCCCTCCGGGACGCCCCATTCCACCGATACCCGGGATTCCCAGGCTCACGCCACCCATGCCGGTGTGGCTGCCCATGGGTCCGTTTTGATCGCGGTCCTGCATGGCGGAGCGCAGTTTGGCGCGCGCGTCATCGCTCTCGTCGCGGTTGAGTTTCCAGATACCGTTCAGGTCGGTCTTCGGCGGTTCAGCACTCTGCTGCGCCGGAAGAATGGTTGCAGAGACAAGCAAAGCAGCAAGGATAATCCGTACAAACATCAGAAACTCCCGACATGGGCGGAAATGCGACGAAGTATGTTTGGGCGTTTCATATGAAGATGGGGACCCGCCGAAGGGAGATGCCTGGGACCAGCAAAAATTGCAGTGAGATGTGGAGCTTTTCCGCTGCCAGTTACATGTCGGACCGCAACCGTTGCGCCGGCAGCCAGCCCTGAGCGGAACGGAGGGTCCCGCCGGCAGTCCGGCGGGCGTCGCCGCCCGCCATCAGTGAATCGCTGCCCGTCGCGCCTCAACAAAAAAGAGCCGCAAAGCGGCGGCACAAGATAGCCCACCACGTGAGTGGTGGGCCAGCGGCAAAAACGATCGCAAGCCCGGTAGGGGCGGCACAACAGCGGACGCGGGCGTGAGCCCGCCAGCGAGGGCGGGACGCCCTCGGGACTGCCGGCAAGATGCCGGCGCTACAAAAACCCGGGCCACCCGACAACTGAGAACTGAGAACTGAGAACTGACTCTCCTGTGACCTCCATCACCTGTCAAGCCCCACTCACTTCACAAATCAAATCCATCTGCATCAATCCAAGCGAAATATAAACTTCCTCGCCATGTCACAATCGCCCCACCCAAATTGCTATCCCAAAATTTAGCCAGAGATGGCGTCGTTCCGCGTGTCCTAGGCAGAACCGCGCGGACCCTTACCGTGTAACTTGGACCCCAAGGGAGACCAAGCCGGACATCTGATGCGGCGCAGGCCGACTCACCCGCTACTGAGTCATACAGGGCTCATAGCATCGGTGAACCGTACCCGCAGCGGGAGTGATCAGTCCTCATCGCTTTAGAGAGCGATGAAGACCGAAGAGATAGGCTTCAAGAAGGATAAAGAGATTGAGGAATGGTGCCCCATCCAAGCTTCGGTGGGGGGATGCTGACCACAAATCGCGACGAACTGATTTGATTTGGCGGGCTATTGCCCAGTCCGGAATTGCGGGGTAATCAGCAGGCGGTTGGGAGATTTCTTTCCGTCTTTCTGTGTCTGAAAAACCAGATCGAGGCCCTCTTCGGCGGCGGCCGGAGCCTGCGCCAGCAGTTCTGCGAGTGACCGGAACGCGCGGCTAACTTCCTGTGAATCATGAGCAGCCACCGGCGTCCCTTTGTCGATGGCCGGCGCGATCAACTGATAGTTGTTCGGAACCTTCCAGAGGATCTTGACGTTCGTGGCGCGCTCGACGTCTTCTTCGCTGAATCCAGGAATCTTCTTGTAACGATTCATCACCAGGCGCAGATGCTTGCGGCCGTTGCCTTCCTCGAGGAAGGTGCGAATGCGGCCTGCGCTCCAGAGCGAGACCACGTCCGTCTGAGCAACCATCAACACCACGTTTGAGAGATCGGAAAGCAGGCGCGTCGTCTGGTCCAGACGGCCGGAGCAATCGACAATCACGTAGCGGTAGTGACTGACGAGCAAGTCGAACAGGCGCGCCAGTTCGGCGGCTGCGGGCGCCGTGGTGTAAGGCTGCTGCGGACCAGCAAGCAGATGCAGACCATCCTTGGTTGAGGTCATCAGGCCTTCAAGCAAGGAAGCATCCATGCGGTGCAGATTCTGCAGCGCATCCATTACGCTGAACGTGGGCCGCGCATTCAAGTGCAGTGCGGCGTGACCAATCGGCGAGAAGTCTACCAAGATGGTCTGACCATGCAACTGTTGCAGCGCAACGGCGGTGTTCACCGCGAGAGTGGTCGCTCCGCTCCCGCCTTTTGCATTGATCACAGTGAAGACGCGCGCCTTGCCGGTGCTGCGACTCTTGCTGCGCGCAGAAGAAAAACGAGTGAAGGCTTCGAGCAGGCCTTCCGTTCCGGTATTGCGGTCGATGAATTCGCCGGCGCCTGCGCGCATCGCTCCGACAATCGCCATCGGATTGCGCATCTCGCCGATCGCAAATATGGCGGTGTCACTGGTGGTCGCGCGAATGAGTTCGATGGTGCGGATGGCACGCTGCGGGTCTTCGGAATTCACGTCTACCAGCACAACTTCGGCGCGTTGCGCCTGCATCTGGCGAACGATGGGATCGGTCGCGCTCAGCGGGAAGCCGACATTGCTGAACACAATGCGCGCAACGTGAGTGCTCTCCAGTCGGTTCTGGAGTATGGCGGACTGCTCCCGGTCCTCGGTCAGGAGGGCGACTGCGATGCCATGCATGGCTTGGTTCTCGCTAAAATCTTTCTGCGTTTGCATGGTATTGGGGGACAAACCTCCGAGCCAAGTGACTTTTGTAACCGAGCGAACACACTTCTAGGCCGATTTTACGCGTCTACGATTGCTGGACAAAGAAGATAGGCACTGCCGAGAGGGAGACTCCACATCTCAATTTCCCGACTGCGGAACATTCTAAGCGAAATGGAGCGGATTGAAAAGAACCGAAAGGACCCAAAATCCGCATCCCGCGCGGGAATCGAAGGCTTTTTATCCTACGGTGCTAAAAACAGCCAGAAACCCTACGACGCCACACGCCTGGTATCGGGAGCCGCACTGTCCCGCTCCTTTTCCGGATGCGGATGAAGCGAAGAAATCCGGTTAAACGCGTCGGTAGAGGCCTCAGCCTCGGGCTGGGCGAGATATTCGTAATGAGAAAAGTGCACGGCCACCCCTAGCATCGTGCCAACCGAAGGCTGCACGACGCGCAAGACCGTTCCTTGGCAGCGGACACGCATACTTTCCCCAAGAGTGATCTCGGACGGCATTACGAGAGTGATTTCCACGACTTCCCCCTGGGCGAGGGGGAAATCGGTAAAAACGAAGGCTCCGCGAGAACTCAGGTCCTGCGTAAAGCCGGAGGATTCGTGCTGAGAGCCGGTCAGTTTCAGAGAAACTGGCACGTGAAGATCGAATCGCTGCCCGCAGCGGCGCTCAAGACAGTCAGGAGTCGTCATGGCTTCCTCTGGGCGTAGCACATGGATCCCGGCACGGGAAAAGCCAGGTCAGGAACCAAACTTTACCGCAGGTCGGCGCAAGTTGGAAGGGGCGTTTTTTATAATCACGTCAAAGTTTAGACAGATCTGTGGATAACGCCGAACAAGCCAAGCATCTCGAGGTAGGGACGTCAGTGGGGTGTAGTACTTCTACAGATTGCGCGCGGACGGAACTCCTTCCTAATCAACAACTCCGACAGGACGGAATAAGCGCCAGAGCACGTGTGCGTGTGATGGATGTCACAGCCGACCGGCTTGAAACGCCAAACAATGGAATTCGGTCCGCGCGTGCCTTGACTCGCGCTTTGCGGCGGCACAACCCGCGCACTACGGAGGCGATATGGCGGTGACGAAACAGCAGGCGCTGGACTATCACTTTGGCGAGCGCCCCGGAAAGATCGAAGTCACATCAAGTAAGCCTTGCCGCACACAACGCGACCTGAGCCTCGCCTACACGCCGGGAGTTGCAATTCCCTGCCTAGAGATCGAAAAAAATCCGCATGACGCATTCAAATACACCGCGCGCGGAAACCTGGTGGCGGTGATCAGCAACGGGACGGCCGTGCTCGGTCTGGGCGACATTGGAGCGCTAGCGGGCAAACCGGTCATGGAAGGGAAAGGTGTTCTGTTCAAGCGCTTCGCAGATGTCGATGTGTTCGATCTGGAAGTGAACAGCCACGACCCGGACGAAATCATCAAGCTGTGCCAACTGCTTGAGCCTACATTCGGCGGAATCAATCTCGAAGACATCAAGGCGCCCGAGTGTTTTTACATTGAGGAGACTCTGAAGAAGACGATGAAGATTCCCGTCTTCCACGATGACCAGCACGGAACCGCGATCATTTCCGGCGCAGCACTGCTGAATGCATTGGAGGTCGCGGGAAAGCCGATCGACAAAGTGAAAGTGGTTTTCAACGGGGCAGGCGCATCGGGAATTGCGTGCGCGGAACACTATGTGCGCTTGGGAGTGAAACGCGAAAACATCACGCTGTGCGATACGAAGGGTGTGGTCTACAAGGGCCGTACGGCCGGAATGAATCCGTACAAGGAACGTTTCGCGAAAGAGACCAACCTGCGTACTCTAAGCGAAGCGATACGGGGAGCGGATGTGTTTGTGGGATGTTCGGTGAAGGGCGCGGTTGACGCCGAGATGATTCGAACGATGGCGGCGCGGCCTATCGTGTTTGCGATGGCGAATCCGGACCCCGAGATCACTTACGAAGAAGCGAAAGCGAGCCGAGACGATGTGATCCTGGCTACCGGGCGATCGGACTATCCGAACCAGGTGAACAACGTATTGGGATTTCCGTTCATTTTCCGCGGGGCGTTGGACGTGCGCGCAACCGCCATCAATGAAGAGATGAAACTGGCGGCCACCAAGGCGTTAGCGGCGTTAGCGAAGGAAGATGTTCCGGACTCGGTTTGTCGCGCTTACGGCGTGGAGCGATTGAAGTTCGGCGCGGAATATTTAATTCCGAAGCCATTCGATCCGCGGGTTCTGCTGTGGGAGGCGGTCGCAGTCGCCCGGGCTGCGATCGAAAGCGGCGTTGCGCAGGAACCAATTGACCTCGATGTGTATCGCGAGCAACTAGAACGGCGGCTTGGCAAGGCGCATGAAGTGGCACGCATGATGGTTCACAAGGCAAAAGCGCAACCGAAGACCGTGGTCTTTCCGGAAGGCGATAACGAAAAGATTTTGCGGGCCTGCCACACCCTGATTGAAGAGCACATCGCGCTTCCCATCCTGCTGGGTGATCCTTCCACGATTCGCAGGAATGTGGCAGAACTCGGCTTGAACCTGAACGGCGTACGCATTGCGGACCCGTTAAGCTCGCCACTGCGGGAGCGTTACATCGAAGAACTGTTTCGGCTGCGGCAGCGCCGAGGCATGACGCTTTCGGAAGCGCGCTTACAGATTAGCAGGCGCAACATCTTCGCATCGATGATGCTGCACATGGGTGATGCCGATGCACTGGTGTCCGGAGTAACGCAACACTTCCCTGACACGATCCGGCCGGCCCTACAGATCGTTCGCGTGCGCGAGGGACTCCACAAGGTGTCGGGTTGCTACGCGATGATCACCCGCAAGGGCGACATCTACTTCCTTGCCGACACAAGCGTGAACATCGAACCGACAGCTGAGGATCTGGTCGAGATCGCGCTGTGCACTGCCCAAACCGCGCGCCGCTTCGACATCCAGCCGAAAGTTGCCTTGTTATCGTTCTCCAGCTTCGGAAGCACGCCGCATCCGCAATGCGAGAAAGTCCGCCGGGCGGTCGAGTTGTTGCACCGCGCTGATCCAGCGCTGATGGTGGAAGGCGAACTGATGGCGGACGATGCAGTCTCGACCGAACTCGAACTGCAGTATCCGTTCAGCCAACTGAAAGGCGGGGCGAATGTTTTGATTTTCCCCGATCTCAATTCAGCGAACATCGCTTACAAGCTGCTGTCGAAGATCGGCGGCGGCGAGACTCTGGGCCCAATCTTGATGGGTATGAGCAAGCCTGTTCATTTGTTGTCGCGCGGAGCCGAGGTGGAAGAGATTGTCAACGTGACGGCGATCGCGGTGGTGGATGCGCAAGAGAGCACACCTGCGACCCAGCCCCTGAAAGTTGAACCGGAACTGGCCGGCGCACGTTAAAGAGAGCGACTGATCTCCATTTACTTTTTCTTCGGAGGAGGCGCCGCAGTTCCGCCGTTCGAGGAATCAAAAGGCTGCGGAATTCCCATGCTTCCACCGTGCGGGCTTGCGCCTGGCGTCGTTTGAATTCCGCTGTGAGGATCGGCTCCAGTTGGATTCAATCCCATCGTCCCCGGAATGAAGCACGTGAGACGGAGGCTGGGCGCAACCCGCAATGCGGCCGGACATGGACCGCTCTCCAGCTTGGCTCCCGTTCCTGCTCCCTGCAATTCCAAAGCGAAGAGTTTGCCCTCGGAATTTCCGGCAACGCCGGTCGTCATTCCGGGCATGTCATAGGCGACGTAGAACGGCTTCTTATTATCGGCGGCGTTGGTCGCGCAGGTGCTCGACGCCTTGAACTGATCGTTCGCCGCTTTCACGTCCAGGCGTCCGCAATCTTTGGCACCTGACCCGGCGAGCTCTTGCAGTTTCAGTTGCACCGCGTCGCTCGGACGAGAAGGAGCAGCGGAAGTCGAAGACTTATTGCAGCCGACGAGGCACACGGCAGCAGCGAGCCCAATCAGAATTCTTCTGTTCATGAGCTAGCATTGTAAAACAGAGGCGCTCGCAAGGTCGTCTATAGTGGTACCAATGAGTAGTTTCGGGCATCTAATGGGCAACCGTGACTGAACCCGCAACCACCAATCCGGCGAGCAGCGACCCAACCGATGCGCCCATGCCGGAAGGGAGAGAGTCACGGTGGTCGGTCGGGGTACGCGCGCTCAAGCACCGCAATTTCCAGCTCTTCTTTTCCGGACAACTGATTTCGCTGATTGGCACGTGGATGCAGACGGTGGCGCAGTCCTGGCTGGTCTACGAGAAAACGGGATCGTCGTTTCAGTTGGGAGCGGTCGGGTTTGCGAGCCAGATTCCGGTGTTTCTAATGGCACCGATCGGAGGCATGGTGGCCGATCGGGTGAACCGCCATCGAGTGGTGATCGCCACGCAGATCGCGTCGATGATCCTGGCATTCATCCTTGCGGCGCTGACGCTAACACACAAGGTGCAGGTGTGGCACATCTTTGTACTGGCATCGCTACTGGGAGTGGTAAATGCGTTCGATATTCCTGGGCGACAGTCGTTCCTCGTCGATATGGTTGGACGCGAGGATTTGATGAACGCCATCGCGCTTAATTCTTCGATGTTCAACGGCGCCCGCGTGATCGGGCCGGCGATCGCCGGCATCCTCCTCATAAAGATTGGAGAAGGCGGATGTTTTCTCTTGAACGGCATCAGTTACATCGCCGTCATCATCGGGCTGCTGATGATGCGAGTAGACGTCGGTGCTCGCTCCAAGTCGGATTCGCCGCTGGAAGACATCATCGAAGGGTTTCGCTGGGTGAGTAGCACGGGCCCGATCCGCGCTTTGCTTCTGCTGCTCGGGCTGGTGAGTCTGGTCGGCCTGCCGTATACGGTGCTGATGCCGATCTTCGCCGACCACGTGTTGCATTCGGGCGCGAAGGGACTCGGCATTCTTATGGGCTTCACCGGGATCGGGGCGTTGCTCGGCGCCTTGACGCTAGCGGTTCGCACCGGCGTGAAAGGGTTGGGTAAGCTGATCTCGATTTGCTGTGCGGGCTTCGGCGTGAGCCTGATTGTGTTTGCATTCTCGAAAATCTTCTGGCTGTCGGCCAACCTCCTGATCCCGGTGGGATTCTTCATCATGTTGCAGATGGCGTGCTCGAACACGCTGATCCAGGCCATGGTGCCAGACGCGCTGCGCGGGCGCGTGATGGCGCTGTACTCGATGATGTTCATGGGCATGGCACCGTTCGGGGCGCTGCTGGGGGGCGCGATGGCCGATCGCTTGGGGGCTCCGATTGCAGTGGCCACCGGCGGGGTCGCCAGCATTGCAGGAGCGATCTGGTTTGGGCGGCAGCTCCCGGTCTTCCGTGGCGAGGCGCGTCAGTTGATCATTGCTCAGGCGATGGCTGGCGGAGAGCCCGCAGAAGAGATGACCGTGCGAGTAGTGCGGTAGCTGTAGCGAGGGCGAGACGCCCTTTGCCAAAAGGGTCCGTTCAACCTCAACACTTTCTCAGCTTGCTTCGCAGAGAACGATTTCCAGGAGTGGAGAATTTGCGCGAGAGAATTGCCTGGAAAGAGACGGACCACGACGTGGACATGATTCGGCATGATGCACCATGCGAAGAGGCGATACCGCTTCTCGTCGAAATGGCGGAGGGATTCGCTGACAATTTCGGCGATCGCCGGCACTTGTAGATGGCATGCACCTCTCCCAACTGTCCAGGAATTGCTCAATGCGAGTTGTCGAAAGACGCGTGAGGCTTTTTCGTTCGTCGGGAGAAATGTCGCGGCCTAGCTCCGCCGCTGTGCGGAGGATGTTCTTTTTCTCCGATTCGATTCTGTCGAGGACGGTGCGGGGGAGAGAATCTTTGAGACGGAACGTGATGAAGTAAGTTGCTGAGGCAGTTTCCCAGTGCGGCAGACGGCCGCGGTCTCGGATGTTGATGTCGCTGAAGCGTGGCGAGACGCCCCCGCGACTGCCGGCGGGACGCCGGCGCTACGGTCGGAAGTCGGAGCGGTTTTTGTTGTCACTCTCTCTTGCAGTTTCTTACTCTTCTGAATGCACTCTTCTGCAATGTGATTCAACTCTTCGCGCTCCCCCTACTCCTCCGCGTAGGTTACGTGCTCGAATTCCTGCGAGTGGCTTTTCTCGGCCAGAGACCGGACGCCGTAGTCGTAGCCTTTTTCGAACGCCTGAAGATTCAGGTCTCGGAAGTTGGAGGGGACGGAGTCCGCGACGGCTTTTCTGACGGCGGCGGGGTCGAGCAGGTGCGTGACCGCGGTAAAAAATCCCACCATTACTGAGTTCAGCACCATGCGCTTGCCTAGTTCTTCGGCGAGGCGCGTGGCTGGGCAACTGTAAACTCGCGTTTGCTTTGGAAGATCTGTTACTCGGACTAAATCCTGTTCAACGATCAGCGTTCCGCCTTCTTTGAGTTCCGGGACAAAACGTGTGTACGCTTCCTGCGACATGACCACCATGATGTCCGGTTGCGTGACGTAGGGATAGAGGATGGGGTCTCCCGAGAGCACGAGTTGGGCGCTGCAGGCGCCCCCGCGGGCTTCGGGGCCGAAGTTTTGCGTCATGGTTGCATAGGCGCCCTGATAGATGGACGCGGCCTTGCCCAGCACGATGGCCGACAGAATGACTCCCTGCCCGCCGAATCCGGCGATTCGAAGTTCGGTTAGCCGCAGCTGCATACATTCTCCGAAGGTTCCACGTAACGCTCGCCCAGGGATTCGACCATCTGCGCGTGAACCAGGCTCTGGTAGTCGGGACGATCGCGGTCCACGAATTTTCCTACGATGATTTCGCCCGTCATGGTCAGGCCGACCTCCCCGGTGGGTGCGCCGTGCTTCACCTTGCTCTTTTCCTTGTAGTACTTCATGGTGTCGAGACCATCCCCCAGGCGGTTGCGGCGCTGGTAGAGGGTTGGACACGGGCTGATGATTTCGATGAAGCTGAAGCCTTTCTTCTGGAAAGCTTCGCCGATGGAGCGCGCGAGCTGCTTCACGTGGAATGTCGTCCAACGCGCGACGTAAACAGCGCCAGCGGCTTCGACCAAGTGCGGCAGGTTGAATGCGGGCTCGCAAGCACCGTAGGGCGAGGTCGATGTAATGGCATGGCCGGGCGTGGTCGGCGCGGTCTGGCCGCCAGTCATGGCGTAGATCAGGTTATTCACGCAGATGACTTTGAGATCGATATTGCGGCGCGCGGCATGGATCAAGTGATTGCCGCCGATCGCGGAAAGATCACCGTCGCCGGAGTAGATCACCACGTTGAGTTTCGGATTCGCCAGCTTCAGGCCGGTTGCAAAAGGAATCGCGCGCCCGTGCGTGGTGTGAAACGAATCAAGCTTCACGTAACCCGCAACGCGGCCCGTACAGCCGATTCCGGAGACCAGCGCAAGGGATTGCAGGTCAATCTTCGATTCGATCAAGGCCCGCGCAAAGCAGTTGACGGTTGTGCCGATGCCGCATCCAGGACACCAGATGTGCGGCATGCGGTCAGTGCGCAGGAAAGGCTCGACCGGGTTCATGACATCGAGGGTGCTCATCGGCTGGCCTCCACAATCGCCTTGAGAATGTCTTCGGGACGATGCACGCTGCCCCCGGCATGAGGCACTAGAATCGTCTTTGCTTTGCCGCCTGCCGCGCGTTCTACTTCGCGCACCATCTGTCCCAGATTCAGTTCGGGGACGACGAAAGCTTTCGCGGTGGCTGCCAGTTCGCGGATGCGTTGCTCGGGGAAGGGCCAGCAGGTGATCAGGCGTAGCTTGCCCACCCGCAGTCCACGCTCTCGCGCCATTTCAATAGCACGCTGCGCCACGCGAGAGGTGATGCCGTACGAGACGACAATTACATCTGCGCCTTCGAGTTGCTGTTCTTCGAGCAACGTGATGCGATCGGCGGCATCGTGGATCTTGCTTTGCAGGCGACGCACCAACTTGTCTTGCGTCTGCGGCGTCATGTTTGGATAGCCGCGCTCATCGTGGGTCAAGCCCGTCACGTGAAAGCGATAGCCTTCGCCGGCGTGCGCCATTTCTGGCACGCCATCGCCGTTGGTGGCGTAGGGCAGATATTCGTCCGCGGACTTGTGGGTGTGGCGGCGCGGAAAGACTTCGATCTGGTCGGCGTCTGGGATGACTACTTTTTCCGTCATGTGCCCCACGACCTCGTCCATCATGAGCATGACCGGCAGGCGGAATTCTTCGGAAAAATTGAAAGCCTTGACTGTGAGGTCGAAACATTCCTGCGGCGAGTTGGGGCAGAGAGCGATGATTTCGTAGTCTCCGTGCGAACCCCACCGGGCCTGCATCATGTCGGCCTGCGCGGGCAAAGTTGGCAAGCCGGTAGAGGGCCCTCCGCGCTGCACGTCGACGAACACGCAGGGCGTCTCGGTCATGGCGGCGTATCCGATGTGCTCCATCATCAGCGAGAAGCCCGGGCCCGAGGTCACCGTAAAAGCCTTCGCTCCTCCCCAGACCGCACCCTGCAGAGTGATCGAGGCGGCGAGTTCGTCTTCCATTTGAATGAACGTTCCCCCGACGACGGGGATGCGGGAGGCAAAACGTTCGACGACTTCGGTTGAGGGAGTGATCGGGTATCCGGCGGCAAACCGCGCGCCAGCGGCCAAGGCGCCTTCGCAACAGGCGTGATCGCCGTCGATGAAGTGCGTGCCGGAGAGGACTCCCCGCGGATCAGCTTTCACGGGTCACCTCCGGGAGCGGAGCGGCAGGCGCAGTCTCTTTCTGTGCCGGCAGACGCTGGCCGTAAATTGCGAAGTCGGGACAATACATTCCGCACAGGTCGCAGCCACTGCACTTTTCCGGCGCGACCACATGCGGGGGATGGTAGCCCTTCGCGTTGAACGCAGATGACAGAGCCAGAACTTTGGTTGGACAAAACTCCACGCAGAAACCGCACGCCTTGCAACGCTCGACGACAATGGAAACGCGACCTTTGGCCACGACAAGACCCCCACAGGGGAGTGCAAGGACACTCCCCATCCACAAAAAGTATGACGGTTGAGGTCCGCGGCAGGTGTGACGGAGATCACTTGTGGCGGTGACGTGGCGCTAGCCATGCAGAGTCAGCGGAATAGCCCATGGCAGACGAGCTTCAATCTGCAGGAAAAGAAAAGCAGCGCACAAGAGTGTGCGCTCCACATGTGACAAAAAAAGGCGACCCCGATCTTCCGGGATCGCCTGCTTTGCGACAACTCTAGAACGTAAGCGACGCCTTGACTTGAATCAGACGCGGGGAGGCATCGCCGCCTAGGAATGATCCAAGGATCGAAGTCGGAGTGCTCACGGTGGTGATGATCGAACCGAAGCTCGGATTGGAAACGTCTCCGACCGGTTGATCAAAGTTTGGATGGTTGAACAGGTTGAAGAACTGCAACCCAACGCCCAGTTTTCCGGACTCCCAGCGTGGGATGCGGAAGTTCTTCATCACGGTGAAATCGGTGTCGAAGAAATTCGGCCCGTAGAACTGGTTGCGGCGCTGCACACCCAGGCCAGACGTCGCTTGCGAGAACATGGCGGTGGTGAAGCACGGCGTGTTCACCGCCGACGCGCTGCACGACGAAGGCGCTCCGCCAAGGTAATTGGCGAAGACAAAAGCACCTGTGTCGTTGAGGACGCCACCGAAGTTGTTCGACGCCAGGATGGAGGTTGCATTGCTATCAACCACAGTGAAAGGCAAGCCGGTGCGGGCAAAGATGGTTCCGGAGACGGTCCAGTCACCGAAGACCGCTCGCGGGCCCCAGAAGCGCGGGATGTCCCACACGTAGTTGAAGCTGAAGTAATGCCGCGCATCGTAGTCAGCGTTGCCGTAGTTACCGCGCAGATTGAACGGGTTCTGCGGGCTCAGCACACTGGTGTTGGTGTTGAAGGTGTACTGGAGGAAGCCCGCGTTCGAGACTTCATCGAGCGCGTGGCTCCAGGTGTAGTTGGCCTGCACCTGCACCGAGTGGAACTGGTGACGCAAGGACGCGGTGAGGCCGTTGTAGTTGGAGTTGGCGATAGTCGAAACCTCGTTGATGGTACCGAAGCGCTGATCGAGCGGATTCGCCGGAAGACCTCCAAAGCCGAAAGCATTCAGCCCCGGATTCTGTACGGCCTCGTGAACTCCGTGATTGCCCACGTAGTTCAGCGACAGTGTGGTTGCGCGTCCAAAACCATGCTGGACTTCAAGATTCCACTCCTGGTATTGGGGAGCGATAATGCGGCGCGCCGCGTTGGTGAACGAAGGCACCACGAAGAACGGGTTCGAGGCCTCGATCTGCGCGAGCGTTTGTCCTGCAGCGAAGCCCTGCACGAACGACGTGTTCGCACCAGCTGCCAGTGACGCCTGGTTACCAGCAACTACGGGCGACAACGGAGCTGTTCCCACCTGGAATGGATTATTCAACGGGGAATTGTTCAGCAAGTTGTCAGCGATGGTGGCCGGGAAAGCGTCGGTGAATAGACCGAAGCCGCCGCGGATCACGGTGTTGCGACTGGAGCCGAACGGACTCCACGCGAAGCCGAACCTGGGCTGCCAACTGACCTTGGTGTAGTTGGCGAGCGCCTGGTTGAGGCCGGTTTGGATGGTCTGGTTGTAGGGCGTGTCAACCGAGTGATCGATGGCCAGGAAGGAATTGTCGAGTCGCGCGAAACAATTCGTCTGGCAGGTCGGGTTGGAATTATGGTCGCCGCGCAGCGACAATGTAAGTTTCAAGTTAGGCCGGACTGCCCACTCGTCTTGCGCATAGAAGCCGAGTGCGTAGACAGAGACCGGTTGCGTCGGACGAACGGCGAAGTTCTGCAGATAGTTGTCGCCGTTTCCATTGAAGAACGACTGCAGGCTGTCGCCGAAGCTGAAGCCGATGCTGCCAATGCCCGGCGAGTAGTCGGTGATGTCGTTGCGGCGGAAGTTGATTCCGAACTTCAGGGAATGACTGCCCTTCTGCCAGGAAACATCGTCGACCGCACCGTACTGCGTGACATTGCGTCCTTGCGGCCACACGTCCAAGTTGCGGCCGAGGGGATAGAAGGCCCCTCCCGCAAGGCTCACTCGGAACGGCATGGCCTGCGTGGAAGCCCCCAGATTGGCGGTGGAGAAGATTGCACTGTACCAGGAGCCGCTGAGAATGAACTGGTTCACCATCGACGTGCCGAAGGTGTGGTTCTCCTGCAACTGCCCCTCGTACTGAGGCTGAGTGCTTACCGCATTGAAGACCGGGTTGATGGGATCGGTGTATGTCGCCTGCGTGCCGTGATCGGTGCGGAAGTGGACGAACAGGCGATCATTCGATCCGATGTTCTGATCCAACCGTCCGGTCACCAGATACTCATGCGTGAAGTTGCCAGCGGTGGAGTGGAATTGCAGAGCGCACGGTGTTGTGGTATCGCCCAGTCCCGTGAACGATCCGCAACCCGGGCCGGAAATAATGTTGCCGGTGTTTGGGTCCGTGCCGTTCTGCAGAATATTCTGCGCGCCGGAAGAGCCATTCGCTCCGTTGTAGAGGTTGAACATCTGCTGGTAGAACGGAACTGACTGCGGGCTGCTGCCTTGCAGGTTTGCCAACGTCGCTGCCTGGAACTGCGGGCTGGGAACATTCACTGGCAGAGTGGTCGGCAACACGACCCGCAGACCTTCGTAGTTTACGAAGAAGAAGGTCTTGTCTTTGCGGATCGGACCTCCAACTGACGCGGCCCACTGATTCGCGTTGACGAACGGACGCTCGACGCCACTCTGCACGTTGAAGTAGTTGTTCGCGTTCATGGCGCGGCCATTCCAGAAATACTCGGCATTGCCGTGCCAAGCATTGCTGCCCGAGCGCGTCACGTAGTTGACGTTGGCGCCTGCGAGCCCGCCGTACTGCCCGGAGTACCCGTTGTTGACTACGGTCGCCTCACGAATATCATTCTTACCGAGCAACAGGTTCGTGGCGCCCGAGTTGTTGAGGTTCAGGAACGGATCGTTCTCGTTCATTCCGTCAACGGTGAAGATATTTGAAGTCGCCGGCAGTCCGAAGGTAGACGAATTTCCGTAACCGGCCTGAGTGTTCATCACAGCGCCCGGAGCCGTCTGGACGATGTAGCTCAGATCGTTGCCGGGATTTGGCGTCTGTGAGATCTGCTGTTGCGTGATGGTGGTTGAGATCTCAGCATTCTCGGACTGAACCGCTTCCGCTCCTGCGGACACTTCAATGGTCTGGCTGGCAGTGCCGAGAGCTAGCTGAACGTTGGCGGTCGCGGCTTGACCGACCGTCACGGTTGCCTGCTGTTGGATGGATTGAAAGCCGGACGCTGAAACCGAGATGGTATAGGTGCCGGGACCTAGCAGTGAAAACCGGTAGGAACCCTGTGCATTGGTGGGACGAGTCTGGGTCGAGCCCGATTCATTGCTCTTCACAGTGACGGATGCATTCGGAACGACGGCTCCTGAAGGATCGGTCACCGTGCCTGCGAGGTCGCCCGAAGTGAGCGATTGCGCAAACACCCAGGTGGTCTGGCCTGCAACCAGCATGGCCAGAATCAGAAAGATCGTGCAACTGCGAAAACGCATTACAAACCTCCGATAGGGTAAATGGAAGTGTTGACCTCAACGAGCAGCGTTACTAGTAATGGAGCGCTGCCCTGTCGAAGCGACGGAGCGGAAGAATTAAGGCAGAAAAATCAGCTTAAGGATTGACTAGGAACGCGGCGGAGCGCGATCGGCCGCAGGCCGCGTGTAGAGAACGGAAGGAATGGGCGTAATTCGCGGAAGGATTACGCTTTCCCGGTTGTGAAGCTGCAGTATTGCGTGCTCTACACGCGCAGTTCCGAGCGTGACTGTGCACCGTTCTCCGTCCCGAGTTTCGTCGGGCAGGGCCGTGCGGAGAATTTTCCCTGGAGTACTGCTGCTTTTCGAACTTGTATTTCTGTGAACAGCAAGCGGAGTTGCCAGGCCACAGGTCAGAAATACTGCGCAGCACGCGATCGCGAGCACACACTCGAACACCGAGCGGTGACCACTCAACGCTGGTCTTCTAACGCCTACAGATTTTTGGGTATGCAACAACACGTTCTTCACTCAAGGTATCTGAATGCACGGAGTGTTCCACTTGATTGTCAGGATTGCAGCGTGAGTGTTTCGAAGAAGTTAAACAATCTATGTAAAGGGCGTGTAATCGCAGGCGTCGCGTGACATTCGCCATTACATATCTTGACATTCCAAAAACTGAAGTGCGTGAGCGAACAGCAAGTAAATGATCGGAATTTCAATCGAAATCTGCAACTACGTTTCGGGGGCGCGCATCTAAGTTTTAGTACTATGTCCGCACGCAACTAGAAATATCGCGCTCTTGCCCTTGGCATGAGGCGCGAAGAAATTGACCACGTCATCGTCGTAAAACGTAAGGCCGGTCGCGCCGAATTTCTGCGCGTACGCCGCTAGGTACATCTTTCCGCCGACGATTCCCGCCTCGAGTTGCGTCGCGCGGTATCCGCGGTTTCCGAACGCACCGACAATTTTCGGAAGGTCCGCGAGGAAAAAGAAGTCCACGCTCGCATCGGCGGGGAGTTCCTGTTCCAAACCCAAGTAGCCCGCGCGATCGCGAAAATCTCCCTCCTTCAATAGTTCAAGTTGTTTCTTCTCGCGATGGAAGAAGTAAGCACCGGGCGGCAAACCCTCGACGCTGTGAACAATGAGATAAAGTTCGTTCAGAAAGTTTCCGGACTTCTTGAGGAAATCCGCTGGCACACCACGTGTCGCATGGTCGAGCAGGGTGCTCAACTGTGCGAACGAGATCGACTGGCGCGCGAACTTGCGGGATGAACCCCGGCGCTGGATGACCTGCTCCACGGAATCAGATGGCAGGCTGTCCTCGGTCAGGGGCTTCAATGGAAAGAGTCTTCCCCGCGCATCCGGCAGAGCGATTTTCGGCCCACTATCTCTCCATGACTTGACTTGTTTGGGATCGAGAAGACTCGACGCCTCGTGCATCTGCCGCATCGGGGGATAGTCGACTTCTTCCTTCGAGTACGCCACAACGGGCAACTGGAGTGGCTTGATTTCGTTCGGAGCTGTGGCCCGGGATTTTGAGTAACCCACTGCCAGCGCCGAGAAAGCGACTTCCTTGCGCACATCCAGATCTAGCAAGCTATTGACTTGCTGGTCGACGAATCCAGTGATCACTTTGGCGGGAAAGCCCAACGCAGTGCTCACGGCCAGCGCATTCGCGAGCATTGTGCCGTTGTCCCAGCCAAAGTGCCGATACGTTCGTGATCGATATTTCCACGCATTGCGCCAGTAGGTTCCGGTGCAAATCACTATGAGGGGAGCGTGGGAGATTGCTTTTTCGGACGCGGCCGCATTGATGAAGACTTTACGATAATCACCGGCCCGCAACTGCCGAAGGCCGAACTCCGCAGCTCCAAAGTGATAGACGCCTGCCGGCAAGTCTGGCAAATCTTCGCAGACTAGATACAACTCAATTTCGTACAGCGCTCCAGTGCAGGCGGCGGCCCGAAAAAAAGTCTCTCCCCCGGGGAATTTCTTGCTGCGCGTAACTCCAGCAGAGAAAAATAGAAATTGCGCGATGTCATCGAGAGTTGGGATCTTCTTGCCTCTGGCAGCGATACCTGGGCTCGAGATCGCGGAGAGTGCAGACACTCCGGTCTGGCGGAAATCCTTCGCGAGCCGCGTCACTTCGAGGGTAGGGTAGATTTTGAAAAGAAGCGGCTTGTTTTCCCAATCGAGAAAATGCGGATGCGCGCGCAGACTCAGATACGAGTGCTTGGTGCCGTTGTGGTATTTCCAAGTCGCGTCCAGGTCTTGATTCGGCATCAGGGAAACAATTGTATTCGGTCGAAGATTTCCAACGAAGTGGTGATCGGGGTTAGTGGCGGCTAGGGTTCTTACTGCAAGCCCTTGTTGTGCAGAAACTCGCGCACGACTTCTTTGATGTCGCGGTGTTTTCCGTCGACGGCATAATTCAATTGCTGCATATCCCGGTCAGAGATCTTTCCGGCGAGATCGTCGAGAGCCTTGGCGACCTCGGGATGCCGGGCTATTGTTTCCTTTCGCATCACAGCGACTGCCTCATACGGTGGGAAGTAGTTGCGATCGTCCCGAAGCACGAACATATCCAGAGCGGGGATTTGCCCGTCGGTGGTGTTGCCAGCGATCAGGTCGATCTGTTTTTCTTTCAGAGCACGGGTCAGCAATCCAAGATCCATGATTCGGGGAGCAGCGGCGAAGCGCAGGCCGTACGTCGCTGCGAGTCCCTTGTAACCATCCGACCGTTCCATGAATTCGTAACCGAATCCGGGCCGCCATTGCGGTGTATAGGGCGCTGCCTGCGAAATGGTTTGGAGTTGGAGGCGGCGGGCGTCTTCTCCGCGAATCACGATTGCGAAGGTATCGTCGAAGCCGAGCGGCGGACCGAGAGCAAGGTCAAAGCGCTTGGCATACTCGGATTGAACGCGATCGTAGACGGCTCTGCGAGGGCCTTGCGGCTTCTCCTTCAGAATCGCTGTCAATGCGGTGCCGGTGTATTCCGGATAGATATCAATTCGTCCTGCCAAAATCGCCTGGTGGCAGATGAAACTGCCCGCGAGATAGAAGCGGCGCTCTGTGTGCAGATTGGTCTTCGCTTCCAATCGCTGCGCAAAGATCTCTCCCAGGATGGCCTGCTCCGTAAAGTTCTTCGAGCCGATGACAATGCGGTTCTCGCGCGGCGGCCCGCAAGCAACCGTGATGACCAACGAAACGAAGATGAGGAAAGTCTTGCGCACCATAGCGTGTGAGTGGGACGTAACTTTTCTAGATAGCACTCAGACGGTGTTCGACCCAGCCCAGCGTTGCGTCGACGAGCAACGCCAGTGCGGCGGCGGGGATTGCGCCCACCAGAATGATCTGGTTGTTGACCATGCTGAGACCGCGGAAAATGTATTCCCCCAGGCCACCAGCGCCCAGCGCCGCGGCAATAGTTGCGAGTCCAACCGAGATCACGGCAGCGACCCGAACGCCGGCAATAATGAATCCCAGGGCAAGCGGCAACTCGACGCGAAACAGCAGCTGACGATCCGTCATGCCCATACCGCGGCCCGCTTCAACGATCGCGGGATCTACACCTTTGATGCCAGCGTACGTATTGCGAATCAGCGGCAACAACGCGTAAAGCGTGAGAGCCAGAATCGCGAGACGCCCTGAGCGCACGCCAATCCAAGGCACCGGCAACAGGAATGCAAACAACGCTAGGCTCGGAATGGTCTGGATTACGTTGGCAGTGCCCAGCACCGCTTTGTTCCAGCCTGGACGGCGGCTGCTCAGAATTCCGAGTGGGATACCAACCAGCACAGCGAACAATGTAGAGGCGACGACCATCCATAGATGTTCGAGCGTCAACTCGAGCACCTCGCCGTGATTTTGCGCAATGTACTGAAACACGTTCATCCTGGGGATTTTTTCTCCGGCGTTGGCATTTCGAATGCTTCGAGATATTCCTGAACCAGCGGGTCTTGCGACTTCATGAATTCTAAAGGGGATAGTGCAGCTACCAAACGCCCTCCTTCCATCAGCGCGATGCGCGTTCCGAGAAACAGAGCCTCCCGCAGATCGTGCGTAACGAAGACCACGGTTTTCTGCAGTCGCTGTTGCAGGGCCAGAAATTCCTTCTGCAACTCGGCGCGCGTGATGGCGTCGAGCGCGCCGAATGGCTCGTCCATAAGAAGGATGGGAGGATCGGCGGCCAGCGCACGCGCCACGCCAACACGTTGGCGTTGACCTCCGGAAAGTTCTTTCGGATAGCGCGATGCGAGCGCGGGATCCAAGCCCACGAGTTGCAGAAGTTCCGTCACCCGGTTGCGGATTCGCTCCGACTCCCAGTTTTCGATGGTAGGCACGAGTCCGATGTTGCGTTCGACGGTGTAGTGCGGAAACAGGCCGGCTTCCTGGATGCAGTATCCGATGCCGCGGCGCAAACGAATTCGATCCCAATCGCGAGTGGCGCGGCCTTCGACCAAAACGTCGCCCTCCGTCGGGGAGAGCAGATCGTTGATCAGTTTGAGAGTTGTTGTTTTTCCTGAGCCGCTGCGCCCCAGCAGCATCAAGGTTTCGCCACGTTGCACTTGTAAATTCAGATCATCCAGCAACGCAGGGCCGCCAGGAAAACGGTAGGCAACATTCCGCATCTCGATGACCGTGCCGTTCTGTGTGCCAGTGCTCATAGGCGAGCCGTGCGTTCGAGACGATAGCGCTAGCGGTGCAATCTAAGATGTCGTGAAGCGACAGAGGGCGCCGAATTTTCTGCGTGAAAGCGCTGACAGCTTTATTCGGACGAGTGATACGACGACGACGGCAAGCCTGTGATCCGGATGCCACCATGCCCTTTATGGCGAATATTGAGTCCGATGAGCAAGGCGGTGATCTGCTCGACAATGCGGGCATTCTCAAGCTTTCCGCCATCAAGCGCACGCAAGCCCGGGATTTTTGCCGCCAGTTCAGAGACCGTTTGAATTGCATTCTGGTCGTCGCTGCAGACGATTACGTCGCATTCGACTGGGCCATCTCCGTTCATCACGTCGGCAGAACAGTTTTGAAAAGCGGCTACTACGGTCACACCCTTGGGGACGAGTTCGGAGGCCTGCTGAGCGGCGGAACCTTGCCACACCCCGAGCGTGCGACTGGCACGGCCACCCACTCCGCTGGCAAGCGGCACCGTAGCGTCGATTAGGATGCTGCCGGGCTTAAAGGATGGCTTGAGTTCCTTCAGCAGCGTGGCTTGCCCTTCGAAGGGCACGGTCAGCGCGAGTAAGTCAGTGGCGGCGCAGGCAGCGGCGTTCGTATCTCCAGTTACCTGTGCTGAAGAGCCTACGGCTTGGACAGTCTTGGCTGCAGCCTCGCGCGCGCGATCTGCGCTGCGCGATCCAATGATGATGGATTCTCCGGCCCGAGCCCAGCGTAGCGCGAGGCCCATTCCGGCCGGGCCTGTGCCGCCCAGAATAGCGATCGCCCGGCTCAAGCGAACTCCGGAATCATCGATTCTTCGCTGGTGAAAGCCTCCAGCGAAGTTTTGATGTGCAGGCGCGAATACGTGGTGTTGCGCTCCGCGGGAATTCGGCCCGCTTCCAGAATCAACGTTTGAAATTGGTCGGGACTGGTGTACTGCCCCGCGGTCGCACCGGCTTCGCGAGAAATGTTTTCTTCCATCAGCGTGCCACCGTAGTCGTTCACGCCGGCGTGCAGGCAAAGCTGTGAGAGATTGCGGTTCAACTTCACCCAAGACACCTGGATATTGTTGATCGAGCCCGCGAGCATGATGCGGGCAAGGGCGTGAATCTTGAGGTGCTCGGCGAGGGTCGGACCGGAACGCGCCAGTCCTTGATGGAACAGCAAAGTGTTTTGGTGCACAAAGCCTAACGGAACAAACTCGGTAAAACCCCCGGTCTGCTGCTGGATTTCCCGAAGCAGCAGAAGCTGATTGACCCAATGCTCAGTAGTCTCCACATGTCCATACATGAGCGTGGAGGTCGAGCGAATGCCGAGCTCATGAGCAGTGGTGATGACTTCACGCCACTGGCTGGTGGAAAGCTTGTTGCGCGACAGAATGTTGCGCACCTGATCATCGAGTATCTCGGCCGCAGTCCCGGGCAGTGTGTCGAGTCCATTGTCGCGAAGCATTTGCAGATAGTCCCGCACCGGCATGTTCGTGAGTTCTACGCCGTACACGATCTCCATAGGAGAAAAAGCATGGCAGTGCATACGGGGCAATGCGCGTTTCACCGCTCGCAAGATGTCGCGATAATAGAAAGGAGGGAGATCGTGCGGCAGGCCGCCCTGAATGCAAACTTCGGTCGCGCTCAGATCCCAGGCTTCGACCGCTTTGGCGGCGACCTGATCAGGACTCAGAAAGTAGGTGTCGACTTCGCGAGGGCCGCGGCTGAAAGCGCAGAACTTGCAGCCTACAAAGCAAATGTTGGTGAAGTTGATGTTGCGGTTGACGACGTAGGTGACCAGATTGCCGGAGAGTTCGGCACGCAGCTGATCGGCAGCCAGCAGCAATCCCAGAAGGTCGTCGCCTTCACAATTCGCGAGCGCAAGCGACTGTTCTTTCGAGAGCGCACTTCCCTCTTGCCGGGTCAGCGCGGTTTCAAGCGCTTCGCGAATCGCCCGTGACAGGCGCGGCTCGATGTCCGACCATTCGAGAGATGGAAAGTTCTCCAGTTCCGAACGCGCGAGTGCTCGTGACACGACGCCCTCCTAACGAAACAAATCCTGCTCCGCGGGACGAAGAAGGGAACGGGAGTTTCCGCGTCCGGGGCGGTACGGGAATCCACGAATGATAACAAACGGAGTGCGAGTTAGCTTGCTCGACAACAGTCCGGCAGCGCACGCTAGCTCGTCGGCGACGGCGTCGATGGTGACCCGCAAAGGATAACCGTGCGGATCGCGGCGGCCACGGTAATCATGAAGAGCGTGCATGCCCGCGACGCCGATGGCTGCCTCGGTCAGGCCCTCCCGCCATGCTCGGCCAAAACTGTCGGAGATGATGACCGGAATGGAATGTCCAGTCAGCTTGCGCAGTTCACGATGCAATTTGCGCGCGGAGCGATCGGGGTCTTCAGGAAGCAGCAGCGCGTGTTCTCCGCCATCGACATTCGAAACATCGATTCCGCTGTTCGCGCAGATGAAGCCATGGCGGGTCTCCGTAATCAGTACTCCCTTCTTGCGCCGGATCACACCAACGCTTTCGCGCAAGGCAAGCTCGATCACCCGCGCATCGACGTGATAGCGCTTACCCCACGCACGCGATGCGGTCGTGGTCTTCACGGTATCCAATAGGACCAGGCGGCCTTCGGCTTTGGAGACGACTTTGTGCTTCACGACGACGATGTCGCCCTTCAAGAGCGAGAGGCGCTTGCCGCGGAGGCCATCGAGTAACTTGCCAGCTAGGGAGTCTTTGGGCCGAATTTCTGCGGATAGGCTAACCGGAATGATCCGGAGTTCCTGCATGCAGCTACTCGTTCACAGCCATGGGGTACTCGCGGAGGTTGAAGCTGCGGGCCAGGCGTTGGGCGCGCGTCTCGCCGGGGAGATGGATCAACTTCTGCAGGTCGCCGGGGTCGTCCACATCCACCGCGAGACCTGGCAGAGGCAGGATCACGCATGGTTTTCCAGAAGCCTTCGCGGCAGCGACGTGGGGTTTGAAGCTGTCGTTTCCAAAATGCAAGGGAAACAAGGCTGCCGGCCGGCGCAACACAGCATTCGTTCCGCGATTGTCTCCCGCGGGCACGAGGACGGCTCCGACCTCGGGTGCGGCATCGTAAATCGCCTGCAGTTCCCAGGCCTGTACGAGGGGGATATCGCCGGGAATGACGAGGGTGTCGAGTTCGCGGGCTTCGCAAACGCGGGTCGCCATTTCGATCGCGTCCGTCTCCCCGCTATTGCGATGGTCGGCGATGACCTCGAACCCGTATTTGCAGGCCAGCGACAAGGCGTACGAGTCGCACGTCACCATCGCGACCTCGGGCCGGCCTTTCCAGGAAGCAAGCGCTTCGGTCACATCCGCTAACATCGCGCGGGCGAGTTCGGTGCGTTCCGGCTGATCGAGAACGGAGGCCAGCCGTTGCTTGGCGTCTTTGAGATTCTTGACGGGGATCAGGATCATACGTGCTCGGGCCCCGCGACGGCTGCGCTCTTGCCGCGCACCGCGGCCAGCACAGCTGTGGCCAGGTCGGCCTTGTCTTCCGATGTGCGCATGATGGTTTTTGTAACGTGCACGCGCAGACCTGACTTTTTGAGTTCCTCGACAGATTGCGCGTCGCGCGTGTCGATCACGAGCATATCCAGAAAATCGTGATAGGCCTCCGCGACGCCGGCAACCGAAACGGGCAGTCCTTGTGAAGCCATCAGAATTCCTGCCGGGCCGGCGACCGCTTCTCCGGCAACAATCGGGCTCACGGCCGCGATTCGCGCCTTGGTCTTGTGCAGCGCTTCACGAACACCCGGGACCGCGAGGATCGGGCCGATGCTTGTGACCGGGTTGCTCGGAGCCACCAACAGGATGTCTGCGTTCATGATCGCTTCCAGTACGCCGGGGGCCGGCTCGGCATCGGCCGCGCCAGCGAAGCGGATGGATTCTACCGGGTCCTGATACCAACGTTGCACAAAATATTCTTCGAAACTGAGTTCGCCCATCGGCGTACCGACACGTGTTTCGACCCGCGAGTTGCTCATGGGCAGGATGCGGGCCTTCACTCCCAGCTTTTCGCAGATTTCGGAAGTGACTTCCGAAAGCGTCTTGCCTTCTGCGAGCAGCTTTGAACGCAGGATATGCACCGCGAGATCGCGATCGCCGGCATGGAACCAGATGGGCTGCCCAAGCTGTCCCATGTGCTGCAGGCAAAAAAATGTATCACCCTTCACACCCCAGCCACGCTCGCGACTCAACATTCCTGAGAGCACGTAGGTGATGGAATCGATGTCGGGAGAGACGTACAGGCCCCACCAGAGAAGGTCATCGCCGGTGTTAACGATGATTGTGAGTTCTTCCGGTGGGACTACTTGCCGCAGGCCGTCGACGAACTTGGCGCCGCCGGTGCCGCCCGTCAATACCGTGATCACGCGGCCCTCCGGCAGTAGCCACGAGCGTCAGATGCGGCATGTACACGATCGGCCACCCGACCCGGTCGCGCCTCGACCAACGGCAGGAATTCCGGATACACGGGAAGGCGTTGCTCCAGTTTGAAGCCACGACTCTCGGTCTGCTGGCGAAGTTGTTCCAGATGCGGCCAGGGTTTTTCCGGATTGATGAAGTCGGGAGTCAGGGGCGAGACACCGCCCCAATCGTTGATACCGGCCTCGAGCAAATCGTCATGGTAAGGTGCGGAGAGATTCGGCGGCGCCTGAATGTTCATGCGTGGCATCAGCAGGCGCGCGACCGCCACCGTGCGCAGCATGTCGCCGAGAGCAGGTTCTTGCCAGTGCTGCATCGGGATGCCGGGCTTCACCCGGAAATTCTGAACAATGACTTCCTGCACGTGGCCGTATTGCTCGTGCAGTTCCCGGATGACCAGCAGAGTATCCACGCGATCGTCGAGGCTCTCGCCGATGCCGATCAGCAAGCCGGTGGTGAAGGGCACCTTCTGTTTGCCCGCTTCTTCAATCACGCGCAGGCGCTTCGCGGGAAGTTTGTCGGGCGCGTTGTCGTGGGCGCGGCCGCTCGCGAGTAAGTCGGCATTCGTGGACTCGAGCATCAGACCCATGCTCGGGGAGACTGCCGCCAGCCGGCTGATCCACGAGGCGCTGAGCAATCCCGGGTTGGGGTGCGGCAGCAATTTCGTTTCCCGCAACACCAGATCGCACATCGCTTCCAGGTACTGCAGCGTCGACTGATAGCCGAGGTGGCGCAGCGTCTCGCGCATTTCCAGGAACAACAATTCCGGCTTATCGCCCAGGCTGAACAACGCTTCTGTGCATCCCAGGGCCTCGCCTTGACGGGCCACATTCAAGACTTCGTCGGGCGTCATGGTGTGCGCGCCCGGGTCCCCGGGGTCCTTGCGAAAAACGCAATAGCCGCAGTAGTCACGGCAAAGATTGGTCAGGGGCAGAAAGACTTTGCGGGAGTAGGTGATGACGCCAGGCTTGAATCGCTCTTTGGCCGCGCGCGCTTCCTTCAGGAGTTCCGGGAGGAAATCGTCGGTGCAGCGGAGGAACTGGAGGGCAGTCTCGCGCGACAGCGGCTTTCCACGGCGCACCTCGGCAAGAGACTCAGCCAGAGTGCGGGACTGCGGTCTGGATTCAGTGGCGGGGCTCAAGATGCGTCAGTTTCCCAAATGCAGGTTGACTCACCCCGAAAAAGCCCGGGTAGCAGGATGATACATGAAAGCCATGTTGTGGCGATTGCGGGCGGACGCCGGCGCGGACAGTAGACCATGCATTTCTCTAGCTCCGCCCAGCGAGGGCAGGATGCCCTCGCGACTGCCGACGGGACGCCAGCGCTACGGTCTCGACGTGATAACTTTATCGGTCAACCGGAGGGAAACCTGCTGTCATGAGCGTCAGCCAGGCAGAGTTCCGCAAAGCATTGGGCTCGTTCGCGACCGGCATCACCGTCATCACGCTGGACTCAGACGGCGAAGTTCACGGGATGACTGCCAACGCTTTTGCATCCGTCTCGCTCGACCCAATGCTCGTGCTGGTATGCGTTGACCAGAAGGCCCGGACCCACGCGCATCTTCACTCCAAGAAGCGCTTCGGGGTGAATGTTCTGGCGGAGGACCACCGGCAGATTTCGGAATATTATGCGCGTCCGGCTCGCGCGCACGACCGAGCTGCCGAGGAAGCGGGCGCCCAATTTGACCGCACGCGCCACGGTACTCCCGTGCTGCACGGCGCGCTGGCTTATCTCGAATGCCGCCTGCACTCGGCGCAGGACGCCGGCGACCACACGATCTTCATCGCCGAAGTCGAGGAGGTTGTGGTACGCGAGGGCAAGCCTTTGTTGTTCTTCAGCAGCCAGTACCGAAAAATCGGCGAAGGCGTTTAGCGGCTGCCGGGATCGCCTCACAATCGGCTTCGATTAGCCCGCGGTGGTTGCGCTGTCTTCCTGCGCCCGAAGTTGCGGCTCCGTTACGAGTTCCGCAGTACCGACGTACCTTCCGCTGACCCTAGCCCAGCGCGCTTGCCGGTCGCGCACGTCGACGTGCAGGAAATTTCCGTCGTAGACGCCGATGCCACCTTCGGCAAACTGCGGAACCTCGAGAGCGAGTTCGTACATTCTCTGCAGCGATAGACCCGGCAAACTCACGTCCGCCGCCAGGCCTTCCAGATGTTCGCTGTGCGGAACTCCGCCGACCTCCCGGTTGTGTCGAGGGCAACGATATCCCGCATGCACCACTACGGGCGCGCCGGCTAGCGACCGCAAGGCTTCAAGGCCTTCCAGCAGGCGCGAATCGATCTTCAAGCGGCCACAACAGCGACCACTCAATTCCTTCCGCGAAAAATGAGCACTTAGATCCCCCATCGAACACGCCTCTCTTAGAGCAAAATAGACTTTATTTAGATTAGCTCCAAGAGAACTCCACGCGAAGGCAAGCTGTCACAACTCTTTGTGCCCTGGATCACAGGCCGGGAATGCTGTCCCTAGACCCCTGATTCGACTGTCACTTTCTGCGATTTCGGGCATCAAATGGGGCAGTTCTTGTGGATTGAGGTAAACCTTCTTATGGCAAACAAAGTAGAAAGCCCAAGTTCCAGAGTTTCTAAGACTAACGACGAATGGCGCGCCCAGTTGACGCCCGAGCAATACCACGTAACCCGCGAAGCGGGCACCGAAATGCCCTTCACAGGAAAGTATTGGAAGACTAAGGAGGCTGGGACGTATCACTGCGTAGGATGCGGAGCGGCGTTGTTCACTTCAGAAACGAAATTTGATTCTGGCACAGGTTGGCCGAGTTTTTACGCTCCGATTGACCCGGCGAATGTGGAAGAGCATACCGACAGCACGCACGGCATGGTTCGCGTGGAGGCGCGGTGCGCGCATTGCGGGGCTCACCTGGGACACGTATTCGAAGACGGTCCCGCGCCTAGCGGACTGCGCTATTGCATGAATTCGGCGGCGCTTGACTTGAAGGCGGGGACAGAGAAGAAGTAACTCCGGGCTTCGGCACTCCTCGTGATGGCGAGGGCAGGATGCCCCCGCGACTGCCGGCGGGACGCCGGCGCTACGAATACAAAACAGAGAAGGGCACGATCGCTCGTGCCCTTCTTCTTTGGTTGTCGAAATTATTCTGGCTACGAACTAGGCTCCGGCTGTCGCCGCTGCCGCTTTGGGGGCGTCGCCGTTCGGTTTTGCGTCGGATTGCCGGGACTGCTGCTTGTTCTTCTGCTCGCCGGCCGCCTGCACCTGCACGCTGCCCTTGAGGATGGCGCCGTCCTCGACGCTGATGCGCTGCACCACCACGTCGCCGGTAACGGTACCTTCGCTGCGGATGTCGAGGCGATCGCTGCAGATGATGTTGCCCTGCACCTTACCCATGATCACGACTTCGCGGGCGTTGACGTCGGCGGTAACCACGCCGTTGCGGCCCACGGTCACGCGATGTTCGGGAATATTGACGGTGCCTTCGATGCGGCCATCAACGAAGAGCGATTCCGCTCCACTGATGTCGCCTTTGATGACCAGCGAGCGGCCGATTGTCGCCTGCTCCATGGGTGCGCTCGAGGTCTTTACAGGAGTGTAGGTATTGGCATTGGACGCTGGTACCGCATTCTTGTTTTCCGGTGGCTGCAGCATGTGATGAGACCTTCCTTGATTTTCGCCCGCGCTCCCCGTCGGAGGTCCGTGATAGCCGTGGGTCTTTGGCACAATCGCCATGCTGAATATCGCACGCGCACTCGTAATCAGGCAGGTTACGGAAGCACCTGTACGCTCGCGGGAAACCCGCGATTTTAGCGGGATTTTGCCCGAAATGACCGGTTTTCTCCGGACACGCTTTCGGGCCAGGGAATAGCCCATCGGTGCCATTCCCCCAGGCTAGGCGAAAACGTAAAGTAATCCTCGAGCAGCACTTGGGGGAGGGCTGTTTAACTGGCGTCCCGTGACTCATACGAGTCAGGGGCGCTTTGTTTTTTCGGGTAATTTCGGGCGCGTACCTGCCCTCGTCACACTACACAATGGACACTTTAGTTCCTTGGGAATTTGCCACGGGCAGCGACCTTGGGGGAACCACAGTCTGAATCCCCCAGCAGAATCGTCTCGCCTGCATTATCATTCGATCGGCCCGCGAACGATGCGGATAATTCTTCCAGGAGGCGGAAACGTGAATTTGTCTCGCGCATCTCTCGCATTTCTCCTGCTCGTTGTCGCTATCATCGCCATCGGTAGCGCGTCCGCGCAAGATCGCTATGACCACGACGATCAGTATCGCCATGACCGCGACGACCGTAACCGTCGAGGTGGGGCGTGTTTTTTCAAGAACGCTGACTTCGGAGGCGAGAAATTCTGCGTCCACGCCGGGGAGCGCGTCGCGCAAGTGCCGCCCGGCTTCAATGACCAGATTTCCTCGGTGCGCATTTTCGGCCGCGTCGAAGTGACCGTTTACCAGGGGCGCGACTACCAAGAGCCCAGCTTGCGGCTGCGCGAAGACGTTGCCAACCTGCAGAAATTTCAAGTCCAGCCCGGCCACAGTTGGAATGACCGGGTTTCCTCCATTGAAGTCACTTCCCTGCGCAATTCCGGGGATTGGGATCGGGATGGAGCCTGTTTCTTCAAGGATGAGAATTTCCGCGGCGAGAAATTCTGCGTGCAGAAAGGCGACCGCATGGAGCAGGTTCCGCCGGGATTCAGCGACCGGATTTCATCGGTGCGCATTTATGGGCGCAGTTCGGTCACTGTATTTCAGGATGCGAATTTCAGAGGGCCGAGCCTCGAGATCCGGGATGACATTCAGAATCTTCAGAGTTCGCAGGTGAAATCGGGCCACAGCTGGAACGATCGAATCTCGTCCATCGTCGTCCGATAGCGGCCTGGTCGCAGTCGGGCCAGGCTTCGCCGGATCCTAAAAGACGCGGGCGAGACGCTCGCAGCTCTCGTATCCCGCGCGCCATTTCCGGCTGGCGAGAACTGGCTTTTTGCTGCAATATCAGCACGAGCACCACTTACAACGTGGAGGCCGTCTTTTGGGGAAGTTCGCTGCCCAACTGCTGTTGTGCGCCTGCACGGCGGTTTCCGTCGCCGCGCAAAACAGCCAGACCATCGATCGCCTTTCGGTTACCTCCCTCGCAGTTTCAGTTTTTCACGGGGATGTTTCGATCGGCCGCGCCACTGGCTTCGTCCTTCAAAAGAATCAGAATTACTACCTCGTGACCAATCGGCACGTGGTTCTGAGCTGCGCGGAAGACACCAACACAGATGACGTTGGAGGCTGGATCTGCGCTGACAAGCTGAAAATACTCCACAACACCGCGGGGCATCTGGGCGACTGGTTCTGGGTGGAAGAAAGTCTGTACGACGAGAATAAGCATCACCGTTGGCTAGAACACCCCACCTTGGGCGCGTCTGTCGACCTGGTTGCACTGCCGTTGAAGAACATTTCTGGGGTGGAGTTCTATCCACTCGATCTGTCGCTCAGAAGCACCGACGTTGAGCTTGCCCCCGGCGATCCGGTGAATGTGGTCGGCTTCCCTTTTGGCGAGACCCAGGGAGGCGGCCTGCCGATCTGGAAGTCGGGAACGATCGCCAGCGACCTCGACATCAACTACGGAGGGAAGGCCAAGTTTCTTGTGGATGCAACCGCTCGCTCGGGAATGTCAGGATCACCTGTTTATGCGAGGCGCTTCGGGTCGTATCAGAACAAAGCGGGTGTGTCTCACACGGGAAACGCAACCAGATTTCTAGGTGTTTATTCTGAGGAAAACCAGGCTTTGGAATTGGGAGCCGTGTGGAAGGCCGAAGCGGTGGCTGCGCTTTACGATTCCCTTCCGTAGCGGAAGGGTTCACCAGTGAGTCCGGCGGCCGATGCTTACGAATCTAGTGCGTAGGTGGGACGTACTCTTTCGGTGCCACCGCTCCTTCGCCAAACAAAAACTGCTCCATGTGGCGGACAATGACTTCCTGGTCTTCGCGGCGCGCGGGATTCAGGCGATATTCATTGAGCACCATCTTGCAGAACTCGGTCCACTGGTTCCAGGCTTCCTGCGACACGTTGTCGTAGATTTTCTGGCCGAGTTCAGTATCAAAGGGCAGCTCGTCGAGGCCGGGCAACTGCTTCTTCAGCTTTACGCAAAAAACTTCGTGCGCCATGTGGGTTCCTTGAGTGAGTGGTTAACAAGAAATTATCTCACAGCGGAAGGCGCAGACTCGCTTGGTTACGCGGCCTTCGAGCGAGAGTGCAATTTCTGAACCCGAAGGAATTCAGAAAGAATCTGATCTCCAGAATGAATACGGAACTGGTCAAGGAACTTCGGAATATTCCAATCTTCGCGGATCTTTCGGACGAGAAGCTGGGCTGGCTGGCTGATCACGCGAGCGTCGAAACAGCGGAAGCCGGCGAAATCGTGATTCGCGAAAACGAACCCGCCGAATCGATGGTGATTTACCTGGAAGGCGAGACGGACGGGCGGCGGGAAAGCGCCGGCCCGGACGCCCCGGTGTACACCGCGCGCGCCGGGATGGTCACCGGAATGCTGCCCTTCTCGCGCATGACGCACTACACCATCACGGCTCGCGCGGTCACCCACCTGCGCGTCGCGCGAATTCCGAAAGCTCTGTTCCCCGAAATGCTCAACACGATCCCGGAGCTGGGGCCGCGGCTGGTTGGCATTCTGTCGGATCGAGTACGCGAGGTCACGAAACTTGACCAGGCGCGGGAGAAGCTCGCTTCCCTTGGAAAGTTGTCGGCGGGACTCGCGCACGAGTTGAACAATCCGGCGGCCGCCGCTGCCCGTGCTGCAAACATGCTGCGCACGATCTTCGACAAGCGCGAGCAGGCCAGCTTCGAAATCGATCAGGAAAATCTTCCACCCGAGGCCCGGGCTACGTTGCGCATGATCGAGAACAAAGCGCGCGAGTGGCAGTCGAAAGCGCCGCCGCGAAATGCGCTCGAGCTAAGCGATCAGCAGACGGCGATTCAAACCTGGCTCGAAGAACATGGCGTCGACGATGGTTGGGAGGTCGCGCCGGTTTTGGCGGAAGCAGGCGTGGAAATCGAGAAGTTGGAGCGGCTCGCTCAAAAATTTACGCCGGCCGTGATGAAGCCGGCGATCCGTCGTTTCGGAGCGACGCTGGAAATCTCCCGCTTGCTCACCGACATTGAGCACAGCTCGTGCCGCATTTCAGAACTGGTGAAGGCCATCAAGGAATATTCCTTCATGGACGAGGCTCCGCGGCAGGAAGTGGACGTCGCTAAGGGGATCGAGAGCACGCTCATCATGCTCAATCACAAGCTGAAGCATGGCGTGAATGTAGTTCGGAATTACGATCCGAACCTGCCCCGTATCTTTTCGTATGGCAGCGAGTTGAATCAGGTTTGGACCAATCTGATCGACAACGCGGCCGACGCGATGAAGGGCAAAGGGGACCTGCGCATCCGCACCATGCGCGAAGGCGAAGACGTGCTGGTGGAATTTGTGGACAACGGTCCGGGGATCCCGGCCGAAATTCAAACCAAAATCTTCGACCCGTTCTTCACGACCAAGCCGATGGGCGAGGGCACAGGACTGGGCCTCGACACGGTATACCGCATCGTGCGCAAACATCACGGAAACATCAGCGTGGTGTCCCGCGCCGGGTACACGTGTTTTCGGGTGCGGCTACCGATTCACAACACTAGAGTGTGAATCGGCGCCGTGATCCCTGCCTGTTTTGGCTACTGAACCGTCACGGTGAACGTGACCGGATGGCTGAAGTTGGCGTCGGCTCCTGTCGCGGTAACCGTGTAGGTTCCGGGCGGAGTTCCGGGCGTCCCACCACCGCCACCTCCGCTGCTGCCTCCCCCGCAGCCAAGCGTGGTTAGCAACCATGCCAGCGTTAGCAACGCCACGATCGACGCCCATCGGCGCCTGCGTGGCGCGAAACCCAAGACGAAGATTCCCGCCAGCGTAAATCCGGCAGTTGCCCCCCACACATTGGGAGCAACTCTGTTCGAGGCGCTGTGCGGAGCCGTGGTGGTAAAGGTCAGCGTAGTCGAACCGCTACCGATCACCGAAGCTGGGTTAAATGTGCACTTCGTGTACGCCGGCAGGTGAGTGCAGCCTGTGAAGTTTACCGTACCGTTGTAACCAGCGCCGCCGGTGACGGTAAGGGTGAGGGTTCCCGAACCTCCAGGCGCCGCAATCGTCATGACAGGTCCGGCCGTACCAGTAAATGCCAAGCTGAAATCGGGCGCAACCGTGACGCTGATCGCGGAGGACGCCGAGCCCGTGTAGTTTGTGTCGGCGAGATATTGCGCCGTGATGCTGTTTGTGCCGTCAGGCAGAACAAACTGCATGGTGGCGGTGCCTTGCGCAAAGCCGGTGGTAGTGTTCACGCCAGAAGATACGAACGCGGTTCCCGGCAACTGGGTGCTCCCGCTAAAGAAAGCGACGGAACCAGATGGCGCGTTGCCGTTGCTGGTCGTGTCGACGATCGCTGTCAAAGGAACCGCCGCTCCCGAAGCAAACTTGGTGCCGGTCGTCTGCATCGACGTCGTGGTGACTCCCTTTGTAATGGTGAAGTTGGCTGGCAGTGAAGTGCTTTGATTGAAGCTGAGATCGCCGCCATAGGTAGCAGTAAGTGCATGCGATCCGGGAGACAGACTAAAAATCCCGTTGGGAGTGTTGCCGTTCCCCTTGCTGTTCAACGAACTGCTGACAATAAACGAGCCGTTATCAAGGAAGTTCACCATTCCGGTCGGAGTTCCAAACCCTGACTTGCCAGCGACGTCGGCGCTCAAATACAAGAATGTTCCATACGCTCCGGTGGTGAAGGGGATGGCGTGCCCGCCGGCGTCGACTGTGATCGCGTTCACGGTCGTGTTGCTTCCTTCTGGAGTGACCGTAACCGATACAACGGGCGAATCGCTGGCGGCGAAGGTTGCATCGCCGGGATAGTGAGCACTGATCGAATTGCTGCCGCCGGGCAGCAATTGCGTAGTCGAAGTCGCAAGGCCGCCAGTGAGTGTGAACTGATCGATCCCCAGTCCGCCGGTGGGAGGCGCACCGGCGTTAGCCAAGAGGGCAACCGTTCCGGCAGGCATACCGGAAGTTGCGGTCACCCCAATGTCGACCGTGGCTTTCGCGCCGTGCGTAATCGTTTTGGGATTGATATCGAGCGTGGTCTGTGTGCTGTTGAAGGTCGCCGCGGACCAGGCGTTCAGTAGATTGTTGACGTTGACGGAGCCGATGCCCGTCGCCAGATCATATCCGGCTGCGGCAGTGTACTGCGTCGCGGGATTGGGACCGGGAACGGCGTTGTTTCCACTGGTAACGTCGTTGAAGATGCATGCCGAATTCGGCGCGGTCGATGTGCTGGAGCCGTTGCATTGTCCGGGATACTGCGATTGGGTGGCGGCGAGCTTATAGAGAAGGTAGTTGGGCAGGCCGACACGCCCACCCAATTGCTGATCCAATAGGGCCACAATTCCAGCAAACGATGGAGCCGCTGCAGAGGTCCCTGAAATTCCCAACAGAAAGCCCTGTTGCGAGCAGGAACCTTCATAGCAAATGAGGTATGGATCGTGTCCCGCAGCGGAGAAGGAGACGTCTGGCAAGTCGCGGAAGCCATCGTTAGGTATGTGCAGGGTGGCTCCCGTCTGCCAGGCGGGCTTGGGGACGACGGTGCTGGGGCCACCGCCTCCCGCGTAGATATTGGCATTGTTTCCGCAGGTGGAAGACGCGCAACTCTCGTTCCACGCTTTCTCCGGAATGTATTTGAGAGCGCTGACCAGTCCGCTGGTGCGCCAGTAGGTAGAATCCTTTCCGTTCTCATTGAAGATTGTGCCCCCGACGGCAACGGTAAAGGGCGTGGAAGCGAGCGCGTTAACGCCCAGCGGGCCAATCGCAACAGTCTCGCTCTGGCGGTCGCACCCGGAAGAGCCTGTATCGCCTGTGGAGACAATGTATGTAATGCCTTGAGCGGCCGCCTGCTGCGCGAGCGAACTGAAGCCAACCAGTTCGCTGGCCGTCACATGCTGCTCGCAGATGCCGAAACTCTCAGTCATCACGTCGCCGAGATCGTTGTCCACGATGTAGATGGCGGAAAGATCCACTCCATCAGTAGTGTCGGTGGAAGAAGAGACGACGAACTGCACATTGGCACCAGGAGCGACAGATCCCGACCAGGTGGCATCGAGGACGGCCTCGGCTTCTTCACCTCCGCCCAGGTTGCCCGGGTCGGGGCCGTCCCACACGAAGTTAGGCGCTGTTGGATTCAGCCCGACAATGGATCGAAAATCCACAACGTCGCCAGGGTTAAAGTCGGTTCGTCCCACTACTGCGATGGTCTTTCCCGTCCCGTTGATTCCGGTCAGATAGACAGGATTAATTCCATAAATCAGCGAGAAATCACCCGGCGACAAGAAGTGATGGCCACTTGAGTTCGTCGCATGCGGTTGCGGGGAGCCTGCCGCGTGAACCAGCGGGAACTTTTCCTCTGACATGACGAGCGTCGGCTTTTTGAAGAAGTCATGCAGCGTCCAAACTCCCGCCACCACCGGCGCGAGCGCGCTGGGAATCTGTGGATCGGTGGCGTTGGCCCAGTGGGGATCGCCGTTCACCAGGTAGCGATGCATCTCGGTGTGGAAAGCTTCCTGCAACATGGCCGCTGTGCCGGAGAACTCGATCACGCTTCGTCCTTTGCTGACCTTGCCAATTTGAAAGCCGTGCGTCTGCAGCCACGCCTTAACCGCTTCTATGTCGGTGTCGGCAGGACCAAAGCGCTTACCGAACTCCTCGGGCTTCAGCCACTTGTGATAGTTGGGAGAAGACTTGTCCTGCTGCTGATCAAGTAAGGAGATCAGGGCCGCGTCCTGTTCAGGACTGCGCTTGAGGACTAACAGCATCCGCTCCAATGGCATGCCTGCGGGCGCGGCGCCGCGATCGAATCTCGCTATGGCGAGCGGATGCGTGTTCCCGTGCAAGGTCGTCAGGTTCGCGTCATCGACTGCCTGGGTAACGCGGGGAGTCGGTGCCGCGAGGGCATCGCGCTGAGCCTGCCCATCAATGGAAGAGAAGAAAAGGAAGGTGAAGCATAGAGACACTGCTAGACGAAGCAAAGACGAAGGGCTGGGGCGCATGACAACCTCGGGTACTAGCTGTGAGCGCTGGGACTCGAGCATCCACGCGCCCACGTATCCGCCAGCGACCTAGGTTGCCCGCCAGCCGGAACTTGGGATAGTGCGCTTCACACAAAAGACAGTCAAGGAAAATTTGTTAGACAACCCGTAAGTGAGTCGCGGGATGCAACTTATGCAAAGTTAGTGCAACTTACTCTTTCTCAGAGTGCGGCAAGGGCTTGTCACGCTCGAATGTGACAAGCGAACGAACCGCATGAATGTTGACGCTGCGATTCCAATACGTAGTTTTCGTCCGGCCAGACCAACATGCGGCTGATGCCCGGCCTTAGTATCAAAGCGATAAACACGAAACAGCAGTCCCCTTTGACCACAAACATCGGATACAGCACCTTATTCTGAGAGGGGAGTTCCCGGGTAACGATCGAGGTCAACGACCTTGGTAACCTGTCGCGCAGGCTGTCCCGCATTGGAAAATGGCTTTCCAGAAGCGCCGATTCCGCCACTCGTTCGAGGAAGCCGATCCATGTTTGGCATGTCACCGACCATCTTGATTGCTTTGGCAGTATTGGCGACGGCTGCGCTGTTCCTGTTGACGCCGCTGGGCAGGCGCAAACGCAAGCGCGCTGAAAAGTGGGAGAAGGCTGAGATCATGCGACAACTGTTGTCGCTGTCTGAGCAGGAAGCAGGTGCCAGGCCGGCCGCGAGTTCCGCTCGTGCGCGTACCGCGATCTCCCGGCCCACGCCAACGCGCGCCCCTATGCGACCGTCCAATCTTCCGATTAAGGCGAACGTAAAGACCACTCTGCCGGCGCGCTCCAAGGCGCGATAGTCCGGAACTGGTGGATTCAGGAAGATCCGCCCTGCGGGCGACTCACCAAGTGAAATCAGTTAGCGGTTTCGCCCCCACGCCTCCATACCAGGCTCTGATTCTGGAAACGTATTTCGCCACCGTTGGCGGGACTGAACTGCAGTTTCATCTGGTAGTGGGCGCCCTCGGAATAATCAGTGGAGTAAACCGTCAGCGAAGATAGATCGCCGGGCGTTGCCGACTCAACCTTGTCCACAAATTGCACACTCGCCGGATCGTCGTGGCCGGTCACGATAATGACGAAGGAAGGCGACAGTTCCATGAAGCGGCCCTGAAACCGTGGATCGTCGGTCGTCCACACGCCTTCCATCTCGCGGGGCAGCGTCAAGGACGCCCCGGAGTTGCAGCCCACACACAAAGAGACCGTCAACACAGCGCCGAGGAGTCGCAGCCATGTGAGTCTACCTTGCGTGGTTTTCTTCATACGCCTCCTGCCGAGGCCGACGCGGCATTCTCTTTAGATAACATCTCCGCCATGGCGACGGTGAAGGCTTTGATCACCTGGGGATCGAACTGAATTCCAGATTTCTCGCACAGCATGGCAATCGTCTGTTCCGGCGGAAGCCCATTCCGATAGGGTCGATCGGAAGTCAGAGCGTCATAGCAATCTGCCACCGCGAAGATGCGGGCGTGCAGGCTGATATCAGTACCCGAAAGACCGAGCGGGTAACCACGTCCGTTGAACCACTCGTGATGCTGCGCCACGATGGGAAGGGCTTCGCGAAAGCCAGGAACGGGCTCGAGAATGCGGACGCCCGTATTGACGTGCTCGCGCATGATCGACATTTCGTCGTCTGTAAGCCGGCCGGGCTTATCGAGGATTGTCGGCGGTGTGCCAATCTTGCCGATGTCGTGTAGCAGCCCGCCCATTCGCATGATCTGAAGATCCTTGCCGGTGAGGCCCATGCGCTCACCAATACGGACCGCCAGTTCTGTCACCCGCTCAGAGTGACCACCTGTCCACTGGGACTTCGCATCAATGGCGCGGGCCAGCGCAGTAAGGGTGCCAAGCTGCAGTTCCTCCAAGGCCCGGATCAAGCCAGCGTGCGACAGAGCGATCGCCAACTGGTCGGCAACCTGCCGCGCCCCCTGTGTATCGTCCGGCGAAAGATTGTCCGCAACCCGCTGGGCGCAGATGAGTGCGGCTCGCATGGACTCCTGTACGCGGATAGGAAGCACCAGGAACGACCGCATGCCGATGCGCTTCAGGGGCAAAAGGTAGTCGGGCACGTGCTGGTCGCCGTCCACACTGAACTTCCCAGGACTCCCCTGCAGTTGCAGCAAATCACGTCCAGCGAGACCGGTCGTCTCGGTATGGATGTCTCCGGTGGCAACATCGCGGAAGCGAATCCAGCCTGAAGAACGAGTCTCGTCGAGGACACAGACTCCAAAGCAAGCGCTGGGCAGCAGACTCGGCATGCGCGTGAGCACGCCGTCCACAATCTCTTCACGATTCAGCGATGCGAAGATCGCCTCGTCCATCTCATTGATCGTCTTCAGGGTATGAAACTGACGCCCGAGTTGAGCGGCCATCGAGTTAAACGAGGCGGCCAGTTCTTCAAACTCGTCGTTGCTGTGCACTTCCACCCGGCTCTCGAAGCGTCCGGAGCCGATCTGGTAGGTTCCTTCCTGCAAACGTTCCAGAGGAACCAGCGTGCGGCGAACCTGGACCATACTCACGAACAGAACAACCCAGAACGAAAGCAGAATGACGAGCGGAAAGCTTCTGCTGAACCTTGTCAGGGAAGCCAGGGCATCCGATTTTGGCTGGCTGATGACCACCGTCCAGGGCGGCTCCAGGAACATGGGACCGATCAGAAGCTTCCAGAACGCGGCGTTGTACTGGGAATCGCGGCTTTCCCATTGACGGAATCCGGAAGCATGATCGAACGCTGGCAATCGGGAAACAGCCGACGCGATCTGATCGTCGGAGCTCATCAACACGACGCCACTCGCGGAAAGCACACAAAACTGAAACCCGGTAGGAACATTCTTGGACGCCCACATGTAGTCGCCGTTGGGTACTCCCACCAGCGTGAACCCTTTTTCCGTCGAGCGCACGATCGAGATACATGGGTCAGTCTCGCCCGCACATGACGCCACCTGAATCAGGGGCTCGCCGGAATGCAGGTGCTCGAATTCTGTCGGAGAGAAGTGAAGGCGTCCGGAATAACTACCCCAAAGGGTGCGCGCCGAACCATCCGGTCCGAAAACAGCCAAGCTCTCAAACCGTTTCTGCAGGACCTCGCTGATGGCCGGCGTTCGATTCTCGCTAAGTTGGGCGGCCAAAAGCTGCAAGTCCGAATCAAGGAGTTCGAGGCGCTCGTAGATGGCCATCGCATGATTCTTGCTGGCCCGCATCAGTTGTCGTTCAGTGTCTTCGTGTAGTTGAGATGACACCTCGTAGAACGAGACTGCCGCCAGGATTGTCACCGGCAGCAATGCGCAGGAGACAAAGAGGACCACGATCCGCTGTGCAACTTTGCTGCGGAAAAAGGTGGCGCGAATCTTGGTGTTCTCTGCCATATCTCTAGTAGTCCGATGCCAACCCGATGAAATCGCCGTCATTGGCGCGAATCACGTCGTCCCGACTGGCCGCGGCTGTCAGAGGAGTGACGCTCTTTCCATCCTCCCCCATGCTGTACAAATCAAAAAACGTGTTGATGGGCACGAGAAAGCGGTCTTTCCGCATCTTGCCCTTGCCCTTTGTGTTCGCGAAGTTGAGATATTGATAGGGGTTGTGCCAGGGGTCATTGACCTTGTCGTAGCCAATATCGGCTAACGTGTTTGGAAACACGCCTTTCGTCAGTTCGTAAGCCTGGATGTCGGTACCGATCGAATGAATGTCGGCAATCGCTTTCGCGACTTTGGCACGATTCACCGCTGCCAGCAGGTTGGGAACAGCGAGCGCTGCGATCGTCAACAGAATGGCCGCCGCCACCAGCAACTCCACCACCGTGAAACCGCGGGTGGGGTTCGCCAATCCACGAGCGGGCGATGGGGGTCGATTTGTAAACGTCAGGGAGACCCTGCGATCTCCTTGCGTCGGTAGCATAGCTGGGTAGCCGTTCTACAGATGAGAATGCCGTACTGGTTATCGCTCATCTTAAACGGCAAACGCTGTGATCCCAGGACTCCTTGACCGATCGTTGGTACCGAAGTGTGGTTACGGAAGTAAGGGTTTTTGTGGCAGCTAGAGTTTGCTCGCAGGAGCCCGCCGTTCAATCATCTTCCTTGTTTCCACGGGTTGCAACGTTTGACGGCGTGCGTTGCATCTCAAAGCCGCTCGATCTCACGCTCTCTCGGGAAACGTGGACGAGTCTTCTTCCGGTACTCGTCACTACTTACTTATGCCGACTGCCCAGAATTCCGCCAAGGCGCTGGTTAACGATCCGGAGAGTCCCGTTACAACCATTGACGAAGCGCAGAAGGTACACGAACGAGTGGCCATCGGAGCGCGGGTGGTGTACGAGGCGGTTCGCTTGGAAGGCGAGGATGAACTGGAGCGGCCGGCAGTGGCCTTGGCCTGGTCAGGCTTGGCCGCCGGCCTTTCGATGGGATTTTCGCTGCTGGCTGAAGCAGCGCTCACGTCGTACCTGCCCGACTCGGCCTGGCGGCCTCTAATCGCTCGCGCGGGATACTCCGTGGGGTTTCTGGTCGTCATCCTGGGGCGGCAACAACTGTTCACCGAGAACACCCTCACCGTCATCCTGCCTTTGCTGCTACAC
>Ga0073909_10000032_pt1 | contig 55398 bp, 48 predicted proteins | sample Coa_R1_6_FD_66439 | JGI IMG/M metagenome (GOLD analysis project Ga0073909, IMG submission 66439) | Surface soil microbial communities from Centralia Pennsylvania, which are recovering from an underground coalmine fire. - Coalmine... | ecosystem: Environmental > Terrestrial > Soil > Unclassified... | reverse complement strand
CCCGATCTCGGGTCCTACTTCCGGGCCGACCTCTGGCCCGATCTCGGGTCCAACTTCGGGTCCCACTTCCGGTCCGATCTCGGGTCCTACTTCCGGGCCGACCTCTGGCCCGATCTCGGGTCCTACTTCCGGGCCGACCTCTGGCCCGATCTCGGGTCCAACTTCGGGTCCCACTTCCGGTCCGATCTCGGGTCCTACTTCCGGCCCGACCTCTGGCCCGATCTCGGGTCCTACTTCCGGCCCGACCTCTGGCCCGATCTCGGGTCCAACTTCCGGGCCGACTTCCGGCCCTACCTCGGGCCCTACCTCCGGCTCGATCTCAGGCCCCAACTCGGGACCCAGCTCGGGTCCGATCTCGGGCTCTGCCACGGCACCTTCTCCCCGGCCGACTGAGGGTTTCGCATCCACGTCATCAGGCACCGCGGTCATGGCATTTCCTTTGTGACACAAGGGGTGGGCGATCGATGAACCTCGCGAGGGCCGCACCTGGACACCCGTGCCGCAGACAGACCGGCCACTCAATTCAACTGTGACCCTCCCCTGGAGAGTCTGCAAGACCGCCAGCCTGTGAGTCCCCTGAATGCGGGCCGCGCGGCGACGACGTCATGGCGGTCTCGCCCGCCGATAGCCTGTGCCCGTGACCATCGCCGTCGTCACGGACTCGACGTCCTACCTGCCCCCCGAACTTGCCGTGCAGCATGGCATCCGGGTGGTGCCTCTTCACGTCATGGTGGGTGGCAAGGAGTTCGAGGAGGGCGTGGATATCACCGCGTCGGAGGTGGCCTCCGCGCTGCGCGCCTACACGCCGGTCTCGACGTCCAGGCCGGCTCCGCAGGCGTTCCTCGACGCCTACGAAGCCGCGGCAGCAGCAGGGGCTACCGCCGTGGTGTCCATCCAGATCAGCTCGGACATGTCCTCGACGATCGGGTCGGCACAGCTGGCCGCCGCGGATGCGTCGATCCCCGTGACCGTCGTCGACAGCCGGGTCATGGGCATGGCCATGGCGTATGCCGCGATCTCGGCTGCGGAGTCGGCTGCGGCCGGCGCGACGGCCGAGGACGCAGCCGCCGTGGCCGCCCGCCGTTCCTCCGCCTCGACGGTGGCGTTCTACGTCGACACCCTGGAGTACCTCCGCCGAGGCGGCCGGATCGGCGCAGCCTCTGCGCTTGTCGGCTCGGCGCTCGCGATCAAACCGATCCTCGGACTGCACGACGGAAGCATCGTGCCCCTGGAGCGTGTCCGGACCTCGAGCAAGGCCATCTCCCGACTCGCCGAGCTCGCCACCGAGGCCGCCACGAACCTGCCTGCGGGCGCGACGGGAGTCGACGTCGCCGTCCAGCACCTCGACTCCGCCGAACGGGCCGAAGCCCTCGCCGACGACCTTCGGGGCCGGCTCGGGATGGGTGAGGAGCTGCGGGTCGTCGAGCTGGGTGCCGTCGTGGGTGCTCACGTCGGCCCTGGAACGCTCGCCGTTGTCGTGTCGCCCCGGTTCGCATGACGACCGACACGGTTCGGGTGATGGTGCTGGGACCTGCGCACCCGGCATACGGGCCGGTCTCAGTCGCCCTGGGTGTGGTCGTGAGCTTCGTCATCGGGTCGGTCAACCCGGCGGCTATCATCGCCCGGCTGCTGGGCCGGGACCTGCGGGGGAGTGGGTCGGGCAACCCCGGGGCCACGAATGCCGGCCGCGTCCTCGGTGCGCGGTGGGGGGTAGTCGTGGGTGTCCTCGACGTGCTCAAGGGGTACCTGCCGACCCTCCTGCTCACGCCGAGCACGTCCGGACCGCTCGTGGGCGTGTGCGCCGTGGCAGCCGTGCTCGGACACGTGTGGTCACCGTTCCTGCGCGGTCGCGGCGGCAAGGGTGTTGCCACCACGATTGGCGCGCTGCTCGCGATGGCGCCATGGTTGGCGCTCGTCGCGGTGGTTGTCTTTGCCGCGGGGATCGCGGTGTGGCGGACGACGGGGAAGGCCTCGATCGTCGCGTCGGCGGCGCTGACCGTCGCCGGCGTGGTCGTGGCTGCGACGACCTGGTGGCCCTCGACGCGTTGGGCCGGTGCGTGGTCCGCGTTGCTGGCCGTGATCGTCCTCCTGCGGCACCACCGCAACCTGCGCGCGTGGGGGCGTCTCGCCCGCCGTTGAGGTGGCGGTCGTGGTCGATCTCGCTGGCGGGATGTCGCGGAGCTGATCTCCGTCGAGGCGATGTCCACAGGCCCATGACATCCGCGGAGTCGTCCACAGGCGCGGCGGCGCACCTGTCGGCGAGCGACGGGCCTTCCTAGGGTCGGTCGGCATGAGGGGGCCTACACGACCGGAGGACCTGCCGAGACTGCTCGCCGCACTCGGCCTAGCCGACGGTGACGGGGGACCGGGAGGAGACGGCCCCGAGCGGCACCCAGCCGATCTCGACGACCGAGTGCGGGCCGGGCTGGACTACTGGCTGCCGACCCAGGACTCTCTATCGGCGGCCACCAGGCCGGCGCGGGGTCGGCCGCCCCCACGGAACGAGCGGCCTGACCGCGGTGGACCGTCACCACGGTCTGAGCCATCCCTGCCCGGGCAGCAGCCCCGCCCACGGGTCGTCCGACCCCCGGATGCACTTGTCGGCAGTCGGTACCGAGTGCCCGTCCGGACGGCTGTGGCCGTCCTTATGGTCGTCCTGCTCGCTGTTGCGGTCTTCGCTGGACGGGTGCTCCTTGCTCGCGCGCACGACCGGCCCGCCCCGGTGGCGTCGTCGTCGTCGTCTGTCTCCGCCTCGGCCGACGGGGTCGTGACTCGCGCCTCGCCCGCCTATGCCGGCGGCGGATCCGGCTCGGCCAAAGCCTCGCCGACCGCTTCCGCGACGGTGCCTGGGTCCGGGACCACTGTGGTCGTCGACGTCGTCGGTCAGGTACGTCACCCGGGGGTCTACACACTGCGCAGTGGCCAGCGCGTGGATGACGCGGTCCGTGCGGCCGGAGGCGTCGTCGCGCCGTCCGACGTCGCCGCCGTCAACCTGGCGTGCGTGGTCGTCGACGGCGAGCAGATCCGGGTGCCTCGGCCGGGGGAGCCGATCGCCACGGGGCCGCTCACCGGGGGATCGACAACCGGTGGCTCGGGCGGTGGACTGGTCAACCTCAACACTGCGGGCCTCGCCGACCTCGATGGCCTACCCGGGGTCGGGCCCGTCCTCGCCCAGCGCATCCTGGACTGGCGCACCATGCACGGACGGTTCACCTCCGTTGACGAGCTCGGCGAGGTGTCCGGGATCGGGGAGAAGCTGCTCGGTCAGCTGCGGTCCAAGGCCACCGTCTGATGGTCGGCCTCAGTCGTCTGCCGCTCGCCTGGTCCGCTTGGCTCCGGCGCCGGGCCAGCGGTTGGCGTAACCAACCGTTCGGCGGCAACCCGGCGTTGGCGGACCCATCGGGCCGGCGACCTCTCGACCTGCGGCTGCTGGGCGCGGTCCTCATCGCCTGGGCCTGCGCGGCGGCGACGCTGGGACTGTCGTGGGCCATCCGGGCCTGGCTGGGTGTCGCCTGCCTGGTCGCGGCTGTCGCCGTCGTCGCCGCAGCACGCCGGCTCGCTCGCAGACCCGCGCGTCGGCGTGGGTCCGGCACGGCGGTCGGGTCGGTCGGGCTCGCCCTCTCGGCGGCCGGTCTGGCGCTCGCCGCATCGGGAGCTCACGGAGCCGTTCGTGACGCCTCGCCACTGGACGAGCTCGCAGCCGACGGGGCCGTGGTCCGGGTGGCAGGTGTCGTGACGGCGGATCCGATCCGGGTGGCGTCGACGATTCCGGGGGCGGCGGTCTATCTCGTGCCGCTGCGAGTCGGCCACGTCCAGGCTCGCGGGCTCGCCTCGGGCGCATCGGCGACGGTGCTCGTCCGAGGCGACGATCGCTGGGCCACCCTGCATTGGCACAGCACGCTCACGGCGACCGGCCGGTTGGCGCTCGCCGACTCGGCCGATCCCGAGGTGGCCACCCTTCGACCGCTCGGACCGCCCCTCGACGTCCGGCCGCCAGGCCTCGCGGGCCGGATCGCCGATCACGTGCGCGCCGGGCTGGGTCGGGCCGCCGCGCGCTTGCCGCCCGATGCCCGGGGCCTGCTCCCCGGACTCGTCATCGGCGACACGTCCCAGACGCCGTCCGACCTCACCGACGCCATGCGAGCCACCGGGCTCACCCACCTCACCGCCGTCAGCGGGAGCAACGTCAGCGCCGTCCTCGTACTCGTCGTGGCGCTCCTCCGCCTCACGGGCATTCCGGTGCGTTGGCGCCCGGTGCTCGGTGTTGTGGCCATCGCCGGCTTCGTGGTCCTGGCGCGGCCCGAGCCGAGCGTGCTGCGCGCCGCGGTCATGGGAAGCGTTGGCCTCGTCGGTGTGCTCCTTGCCCGTCATCGGTCCGGCCTGCCCGTCCTGGCGGCCGCCGTCCTCGGGCTGCTCTGCGTCGACCCGTGGCTGAGCCGCTCGTACGGGTTCGTCCTCTCCACCCTGGCGACCCTGGGGCTGCTTGTCTTCGTCCGGCCCTGGGGAGACGCGATCGACCGCCGGCTGCCTGTCCGCTGGGCAGGGCTCGGGCAGGTCGTCGCCATCCCGGCGGCGGCCCAGCTGATGTGCGCTCCCGTCGTCGTTCTGCTCCAGGGGTCGGTGAGCGTCATCGGCCTGGCCGCCAACCTGATGGCTGCCCCGTTCGTGGCAGTCGCCACCTTCGGCGGCGTGGCCACAGCGGTCACGGCCATCGTGTCGAGCCGGATCGCCGGCCTGCTCGTCTGGGTCGGCGGTGCCCCGACCCTCGCCATCGCGACCGTGGCCCGGTTCTGCGCGCGCGTCCCGGGCGGCACCCTGCCCTGGCCAGACGGTCCACCGGGGGCCGTGCTGCTTGCCGCCCTGTCCGTCGCGGTCCTGCTCACCGGCCGGTGGTCGGTTGGCCAGGTCGGCGCCCATCCGCGACTCTCCCTCCTCCTCGCCCTCGTGACGGTCGGGGCGTCCCTTCCCACCCGTCTGGTCACCTGGCCGCCGGCGGACTGGGTCGTGGTGGCGTGCGACATCGGACAGGGGGACGGGCTCGTCCTGCGGTCCGGTCCGACATCGGCCGTCGTCGTGGACACCGGACCGGACCCGCGGCCCATGGACAGGTGTCTGTCGGGGCTCGGGGTCCGGCAGATCGACGCTGTCGTGCTCACGCACTTCCACGCCGACCACGTCGACGGGCTGTCGGGTGTCGTCGACGGGCGGCCGGTCGGTCGCATCCTCGTCTCTCCGGTGCGCGACCCACCCGATCGGGCGGCTGCCGTAGATCGACTGGCCCAGGAGCGCGGCATACCGGTCCAACCCGTATGGGCGGGTGACGAGCTGGCGTTCGGGTCGGTGCGAGCCCATGTCTGGTGGCCGGCTCGGCGGATCGACAGCGGGTCGGTGCCCAACAACGCCTCGGTCGTGCTGAGTGTCGAGGACGACGGACTGCGCCTCCTCATGCTCGGCGACGTCGAGCGGGAGGCGGGTCACGAGGTCCTTCGGGCGTTGCGAGCGGCCGCCGGACCGGGCTCCATCGGCCTGACCGCCGAGCCGCCCGGCGCGCCCCTGGCCTTCGACGTGCTCAAGGTTGCCCACCACGGCTCGGCCAACGCCGACCCTGCCCTCTACGACGCCGTGCGGGCCTCTGTTGCGTTGATCAGCGTCGGAGCGGGCAACGACTACGGTCACCCGGCCCCAAGCACCGTGGACCAGCTCCGGCGCGACGGCTATGCCGTGTGGCGGACCGACCAGCGGGGCGCTATCGCGGTGACGTCGAACCATGGGCCGGGCCCGCCGGTCGTCATCTCGACGAAGTGAGGTTCGTGGGCTCTACTCGCCGGGCATCGCTGCGGTGTGAACCAGCGCGGCGACGATGGCCCAGTGCCAGTCGCTCGGGCTGGTCTGCCCGTGCCCCCCGGCACCGCACTCGCACGTCCAGTGCCAACGGCCACGGGGGTCACAGGCAACGTGCGGGTGATGGGTGCGAGCCCCGCGGCGTCTTCCTGTGAAAGTTCTCATGGTCCAAAAGAGTGCCCCGCCGGCGGAGGTGATACATCCGCCGGACGTCCGGCTTCGGGGCCGTCCGAACGGCCGATGCTGGGCCCGTCCGGGGCTCCGAACGGCCGATACCGGGCCCCTCGCGGGGCTCCGGACCGGTCAGACCGTGACGAGCGACCGCGGTCGCTGGGTGGCGCTCTGGACCAGCGCGTCGATCGTCGCCTTGACGGCAGGCACCCTCTGCAGGTCTGGCGTCGTGACGGCCACGATGTGCCGACGAGAGCTGGGCACGATGGGCAGGGCGACGACGTCCTTGTGGTGCGCCGTGCCCAGGATGAGATCGGGGATGAGTGACACGCCCAGGCCCTCGGCCACGAGCCCCATGACGGCAACGTAGTCCTCGGTCTCATAGGCCACGTGGGGCGTGAAGCCGGCGTCAGCGGTCAGCTGGAGCAGGTGACCGCGACAGCGGGGGCAGCCGGCGATCCAGTCATCGCCCTTGAGCTGGTCGAGGTGCACCGAGTCCTGGGTCGCGAGCGGGTGCTCACGCGGGACCGCGAGGCGAACCTCGTCATCGAGAAGGGAGGTGGTGACGAAGAGGTCCATGTCCTCCTCGCCACGCCCGATGTCGGTGCCCTCATAGGCGAAGGCCACCGCCAGGTCGCACTCGCCGGCCCGCAGGGCGGCCAGTGACTCCGGCGGCTCGGCCTCGGAGAAGCTCACCTGGATGTCCGGGTACTCCTTCTTCACCAGGGCCAGGGCCTTGGGCACGAGGGTGGCCGAGCTGGACGGGAACGCCATCAGGCGGACCCGCCCCGAGCGCAGTCCGGCGATGGCTGCGACCTCCTCCTCGGCAGCGTCCAGGGCCGAGAGAACCGGACCGGCATGGCGAGCCAGCACCTGGCCGGCCTCGGTGAGCCGGACGGCGCGCCCGACGCGCTCGACCAGCACCGTGCCGGTGCGCTGCTCGAGCCGGCGAACCATCTGGGAGATGGCCGGCTGGGAGTAGCCCAGGGCCAGCGCGGCAGCGGTGAAGCTTCCCTCTTCGGAGATGGCCTTCATGACCCGCAGGCCGGCAGCGTCGATCATGCCGCCAGACTATAACAAGAAGTTATCCGTATGCCACAAAACGGCACACCGTATTGGGGCAGCCGGAGACGGGTCGCGACGGGCGGGATACTGGGGCGGTGACCGTGAGCCCCGCCCCAGCCCACGCGCCCGGACAGACGACGGGCGCCGCCACCCTCTCCGCCGCCGCCTCGTCCCATCACCACGCTCTTGTGCGGGGCGACGACGTGGGCGCGCTCGCCGACCTGCTGCTGGCCACCCGGCCACTCGTCCTCACCGGAGCCGGGATCTCCACCGAGAGCGGCATACCCGACTACCGCGGACCGGACGGCCGGCGCCGGGTGACCCCGATGCAGCACGGCGAGTTTGTCGGGTCGAGCCAGGCGCGGCAGCGCTACTGGGCACGCAGCTACGTCGGCTGGCACCGGTTCTCGGCGGCTGAGCCGAACGTGGGACACCTGGCGGTCGCCCGGCTCCAGCGCGCCACGGCCGCCGGGGCGGTCATCACCCAGAACGTCGACGGGCTGCACCAGCGAGCGGGCGCCCGTGACGTCGTCGAGCTGCACGGGACCCTCGCCGAGGTCGTCTGTCTCACCTGTGGTGCACGAGCCGACCGTGACCTCCTGCAGGCCCTCATGGCCGATGCCAACCCCGGCTTCGTCGACCGCGCCACCTCCCTGGTCGCCGATGGCTCCCAGGTCAGCAGCCAGATCCGCCCGGACGGCGACATCGTCCTGGCGGACGCCGCCGTGGCCGAGTTCCGTGCGCCGACCTGCCTGGTATGCCGCGCCGACACGCTCAAGCCCGATGTCGTCTTCTTCGGTGGCTCGGTGCCCAAGGACCGGGTCGAGCAGTGCTTCGCCCTCACCGACCGAGCCGATGCGCTGCTCGTGCTCGGCTCGTCGCTGGCGGTGATGAGCGGCTACCGGTTCGTCCGGCGAGCGGCCGCGCGCGGCATACCCGTCGCGATCGTCACGCACGGTCCGACTCGAGGTGATGCGCAGGCAACCCTGCGGGTGGACGCTCCGCTGGGGCCGACGCTCGCCGCGCTGGCCGACCGGGTCGACGCGGCATGACCGAGGTGAGCGTCCGGGACGGGCTGCCGGACGACATCGAGCCTTGCCTTGACGTCTACAACGAGGCCGTGCGTAACCTGATCGCGACCTTCGACACGGTCGAGCGCGGGCCGGAGCACTTCGCGGGGCGGATCGGCCTGGACGACCCGCTCAGCCCGTTCCTCGTGGCCGAGGTCGACGGCGTGGTGGGCGGCTACGCCTACGCGTACAAGTACCGACCGCGCGCGGCATACGACGCGACGCGGGAAGTCAGTGTCTATGTCGCCGACTCGGCGCGTGGGCAGGGCCTCGGCCGGATCCTGTATGCCGCGTTGCTGGGCAGGCTGGACACGGCGGGCTGCCACACCCAGGTCGCAGTGATCGCGCTGCCCAACGAGGCCAGCGAGGCGCTGCACCGAGGCTTCGGCTTCGAGCACGTCGGCACCTTGCGCGAGGTCGGCCACAAGTTCGGTCGATGGGTCGACACCGCTTGGTACCAGCGGCTGTCACCGGCGGGCACCTGACCGGTGCCCGCCTGACCGACCGCCTCAGATCCGGCGCAGGACCGCGGTGACCTTGCCGAGGATCGTCGCGTGGTCGCCGTCGATCGGGCTGAAGTCCTTGTTGTGGGGCATCAACCAGACCTTGCCGTCCTTGCGCTTGAACGTCTTGACCGTCGCCTCGCTGTCGAGCATCGCCGCGACGATGTCACCGTTGTCGGCGGTCGGCTGCTGCCGGACGACAACCCAGTCGCCGTCACAGATGGCCGCGTCGACCATCGAGTCGCCGACCACGCGCAGCAGGAAGAGCGCGCCCTCGCCGACGATCTGTCGGGGGAGCGGGAAGACGTCCTCGACCGTCTCCTCGGCCGTGATCGGCACTCCGGCGGCGATCTGACCCAGGACGGGCACATAGGTCGCCTCGGGGCGCTGGTCGTTGATGCCGGTCTCGTCGCTCGGGGTGTCGAAGTCGGCGGACGCCGGCCGGTGCCCCTTGGCCTCGGGGTGCTCGGGGGAGAGGACCTCGATGGCGCGCGGGCGGTTGGGGTCGCGGCGCAGGTAGCCCTTGCGCTCGAGAGTCATCAGCTGGTGGGCGACCGAGCTCGGGGACGTCAGGCCGACCGCCTCGCCGATCTCGCGCATGCTCGGCGGGTAGCCGCGGCGGTCGATGGAGTTGCGGATGACCTCCAGCACTCGGCGCTGACGCACGGTCAGCCCGTCGCCGTGGTCACGCTCCGGCATCTCGGAGACGGTGGGCTTGTCCTTGGCAGCCATGTCATTCCTCGCTCGCAGTTCAGAGTGATTTCGCAGGTCAGGGTGAATGTCGGTGGGCGGTGCTCGAATGTCCGACGTGAGTGAAGACTATCGCGATCGGACACAGATTCGACACATCAGTTCGAGGCGTGTCTTGCGATCTTCGCACACCCGTGCTACAAATCGTACAGACGTACTGTCGAACGTTTCTTCGATGCTCGACACCGACCCGATGGAGGACACCATGAGCGCAGTGGCATTGGACTACGCGGCCCTCGACTACGCAGGAGCCCCCGGTCCGGTTCGTATGCCGTCCCGCCCGGGCCTCGTGCTCGTGCCCACCGGTGCAGCAGTCGCAGGGCACGCCAGGCTCCGCCCGACCCGGGCCGCGCGACTGATCGCCACCGTGGTGGTCACGCTCGCGCTGGCTGCCGCGCTGTCGGTGGCGGCGGGGGCCTGGGGCTCGGCCGCCCCGGACCCGCACTCGGTGACCGTGCGTTCGGGCCAGACCCTCTCGGAGATCGCGGCGCGCGAGCTGCCCGATCTTCCGGTGGGCACGGCCGTGACGCGGATCCAGCTGGCCAACGCGATGTCGAGCAGTCAGGTCGATGCTGGTGAGGTCCTCGTCATCCCGGCCGCCGACTGAGCATGGCAGCGTTGTTGGCTCACAGGTCGGGTGTGACCGCCAGCACATGCGACCACTTGCCGGCTTCGCCGGCGTGGACCAGGGCGGCGCGGTCGACGAGGGTCCACGGTTTGGCGCCGCCGACCGAGGCCCACGACGTCAGGAGGGCGGCCTTGCCCTGGGCCACGGCATAGATCTCGACAGGGGCGGTGGTCGAGGCGCGCGCCCCGACGTAGGTGGTCGTCGCCGGGACCTTGTTGACTCGGTTGTATACACCGCCGGTGGCCGCCCGGTCGATGGCCACCTGGTCGATGGTCGTGTACCGCTGTGGGCCGCCGACCGACGACCACGACTTGACGTAGATCGGTGCGCCGCCGGCAACCCGGTAGATCTCGTGGGTCTGTCCACCTTGGACGAAGGCCCCGTTCGTGATCTTCGTGGGCAGGGTCGCCAGCGACGTGGCGGAGACGGCAATCCACGGCTTGGGTCCGCCGAAGGCGTTCCACGTGGAGACGTAGACCGGGGTCTTGCCGACGAGGCGGAGGATCTGCTTGGTCTCGCGGACTCGGATGAAGGTGCCGGAGGGCGGGGGCTGGTAGGCCTGATCCTTGAAGTGGATGAAGTTGCTCGGGTAGTTGGGGTCGCCCTTGGTGACGGTCCAGCGTCGTGAGGTGCCGCTCCAGTTCGAGTCGCTGAACGCGATGTAGGACGAGGTCACCTCCTCCACATAGGCGACGTGACCACTTGAGGGGGCGTAGTAGCTGCCGTAGTTCCACTCCGCGATCGACCCCACAGCCGGCGTCTGGTCGACCCGGAAGCCCTTGGCCCTGGCGTTGGCCGCCCAGGCGCCGCCGTTGCCGAGGTTGCCCGGGTTGGCCACGCCGTTCTTGGCCAGTCGGTAGGCCGCGTAGTTGACGCAGTTGTTGCCCGAGCTGTTGACCGGATATCCCCACACCGACTTCCCGGCGTACCCGGAGAAGCTGATGCACGAGATGGTCGTCGTCTTGCACTCGAAGGCGATGGCCGCATGGGCCGGCGCCTCCACGGCGAAGAGACCGCCGAGGGCGAGGATGCTCGCGAGCAACGCCGAGCGCAGGGGTCGTGAACGCAGCAGGGAGAACATGATGCCTTGGGGGACGAGTGCCGGCGTGTCGACTTGACAAGTGGTACATGCAGGGGGCCAGTCGTTCCGGATCGTCCAACAGGGTGCCGTAGATCGAGGCGTTTGTCACCTGCTCGTTATCAAATCCGGGCACTCAAGCTCAGCGTGGAGGCGCCGGGCGGCGGTCTCCCGCACCCCAGCGCAGGCCGACGAGGGGGACGCCGACAAAGGCGGCCAGCCTCTCGGCGGCGGCCCTCAGGCGGTCCTTGACTGCTGATGACTCGCCGGGCTCGAGGTCGACGGCAAGGGTCAGACCGCGTGGTGTGACCGTTCTTTTCCAAGCAGCCACATCCCGCCCGGCGACCAGCGCGGCCCCGCCCCCGGCCTCGGCCGGCGAGAGCCGGGCGCTCCCGCGCCGGTGGTTGGGTGTCCTGGGATGGCTGGCCCCGGCGAAGGTGAGGATCGCCTCGTCGAATGTCGGCAGGAGGAAGGCGCCGCCGAAGTCGCGGGTGCGTGGGGGCGTGGCGGACCCGAACCACAGCTGCTCGTCACCGATGTCGACGTGCTGGAGCGCGTCCCCCGCCGCGTCGATGGCGCGGCGCACCTCGTTCTTGGTGACGGCGGCCCAACGCACGAGGTCTTCGACGCGCGCCGGACCGTGGCCGGTGAAGAACCGGGTCGTCATCCAGACCAGCGCTTCGTCCCGATCGACCGGCCGGGGCGACCTGGAGATCGGCACGACCTCGTCGAGCAGGCGATAGGTGTGCTCGACACCGCGTGGGCCGCCCATCGGGCCGGAGCAGACCAGAGCGCGCAGCTCTGCGAGGAGGAGGAGGTGGCCGACCCGCTCGCCCGGGCCGGGCAGTCCACGCCGAGCGAGCTCCGGCCCGATCTCCTTGCGAGTCAACGCAGTGCCGCCCGCGAGCAGGTCACCGAGCGCATCCAGCGCCCGACCGATGGTCGGTTCGTCGAGCTCGAGCTGACGATGTCGAGCGCCCATCGACGACTCGACCTTCGGCGAGGTGAGCTCGAGCAGCCATCGCACGTCCTCGGCGGCGACGTAGTGCCATGTCGGGCGCAGGATGTGGGTCCGGACGAAGGTGCCGCTGTCCTGCTCGGCCAGCACCCCGGCATACGTCCTGGTTCTGGACCGCAGGCCGAGGGACCACGCAGCGAGCGGCGCGTCCTGGGCCTGGACGCAGAGCAGGTGACGCACGGCGTCGGTCGCACTCGGGAGCGGTGCCGCGGTCACCCGCTGGGTCGTCAGCCGGCGCCGCAGGACGTCGTCGAGGGTGCGCAGGGCCACGAGAGCGATCCTGCCGTATGCCGCGGACAAGGACGCTTCCTCGCGGAGGGCCGGCTGGCCGGGGCAGGCCCCAGATGTGGTGTCACATCCGTCCCATGAGCCCCACGGATGGTGATGCGACACGCCGGGGAGTCCCGCGGCACACGACCCTCCGGCGCCCTGACCTGCACAAATACCGGGTCGCGGACTCGACACGCCGCTCCTGTTGCGCCCTGGGTCACAGTGGGCGTAGATTCCTATATCTAGTGGTTACACCGATGTAGTTCGCCCACATGTTGTGCACATGGTCGTACACAAGGGAATCGGTGTTCTCCACAGATTGTTCACAAAGGTGTCCACGGTTTTGTCCACATCGACGGCCGCCGAGGACCGAACCGAGGGAGAGGTGGCTTGTCATGCATTGTCCGTTCTGCCGGCACACCGACTCCCGCGTCATGGACTCCCGCGCCACCGAGGACGGCACCTCGATCCGCCGGCGTCGGCAGTGCCCCGAGTGCGGGCGCCGCTTCACGACGATCGAGACGGCCAGCCTGTCGGTGGTCAAGCGCTCCGGCGCCACCGAGCCGTTCAGCCGCGAGAAGGTCCTCGTCGGCGTCCGCAAGGCATGTCAGGGCCGCCCGGTGTCCGAGGACGACCTCGCCCGGCTCGCGCAGCGGGTCGAGGAGACGATCCGCAGCCAGGGCAGTGCCGAGATCGACGCCCACGAGGTCGGCCTGGCCGTCCTGGAGCCGCTGCGCGAGCTCGACGAGGTCGCCTACCTGCGCTTCGCGAGCGTCTACCAGGCCTTTGAGTCCCTCGAGGACTTCGAGAGCGCCATCACCCTGTTGCGGGCCGAGCACACGCCGACCGGCACCGAGCCCGCACCGCGGGCCCCATAGACCCGGTCGTATGCCGTGCGCTCCAGCCGCGGCATACGGCCGCCCACCGTCCGAGCCTCAACGCACGACCTGTTGGACCACGCCACACCACGCACGACCCAGACCACTGTCAGTGGTCGCCGATAGAACTGACGACGAGAACATTTTCCGAAGAGGAGCAGTGACATGACCGAGACCGCACGTGCAGGTGCCCGTCGATCCGGGAGGGACCGGGGAGTGAAGATCGAGCGGATCTTCACCACGCCCGGCGTCCACCCCTACGACGAGGTGACCTGGGAGAAGCGTGACGTCGTCCAGCAGAACTGGAAGACGGGGGAGACGATCTTCGAGCAGCGCGGTGTCGAGTTCCCCGACTTCTGGTCGGTCAACGCCTCGACGATCGTCACGACGAAGTACTTCCGGGGGGCGCTCGGCACGCAGGCGCGCGAGGCCGGGCTCAAGCAGCTCATCGACCGCGTGGTGCTCACCTATGCCAAGGCGGGCAAGGACAACGGCTACTTCGGCAGCGCCGAGGACGCCGAGATCTTCGAGCACGAGCTGACGTATGCCCTGCTGCATCAGGTCTTCAGCTTCAACTCGCCGGTGTGGTTCAACGTCGGCACCAAGAGCCCGCAGCAGGTCTCCGCCTGCTTCATCCTGTCCGTCGACGACTCGATGGACTCGATCCTCAACTGGTACAAGGAGGAGGGCTTCATCTTCAAGGGCGGCTCGGGCGCGGGTCTCAACCTGTCGCGCATCCGCTCGTCCAAGGAGCTGCTGTCCTCCGGCGGCACGGCCTCCGGCCCGGTCTCCTTCATGCGCGGCGCCGACGCGTCCGCGGGCACCATCAAGTCCGGAGGTGCCACCCGTCGCGCCGCCAAGATGGTCGTCCTCGACGTCGACCACCCCGACATCGTGGAGTTCGTCGAGACCAAGGCGCGCGAGGAGGACAAGATCCGCGCGCTGCGTGACGCCGGCTTCGACATGGACCTCGGTGGCAAGGACATCGTGTCCGTCCAGTACCAGAACGCCAACAACAGCGTCCGGGTCAACGACGAGTTCATGAAGGCCGTCGAGGACGGCACCGAGTTCGGCCTGCGGGCCCGCGGCGACGGCTCGGTCATCGAGACCATCGACGCCCGCGAGCTCATGGGCAAGATCGCGACGGCCGCGTGGGAGTGCGCAGACCCGGGCATCCAGTACGACGACACGATCAACGACTGGCACACCAACCCCGAGACCGGCCGGATCACGGCGTCCAACCCGTGCTCGGAGTACATGTCGCTCGACAACTCCTCGTGCAACCTGGCCTCGCTCAACCTGCTGAAGTTCCTCCGCGACGACGATACCTTCGACGCGGCCACCTTCCAGAAGGTCGTCGAGCTGGTCATCACGGCCATGGACATCTCGATCTGCTTCGCCGACTTCCCGACCGAGCCGATCGGGGTCACCACGCGTGACTACCGCCAGCTCGGCATCGGCTACGCCAACCTCGGCGCGCTGCTCATGGCGACCGGCCACGGCTACGACTCCGACGGTGGCCGGGCACTCGCCGCCTCGATCACCTCGCTGCTCACCGGCGCGGCCTACAAGCGGTCCGCCGAGCTCGCGGCGGTGGTCGGCCCGTATGCCGGCTACGCCCGCAACGCCGACGCCCACAAGCGGGTCATGCGCAAGCACCAGGCCGCCAACGACACCGTTCGCACCCTGGGCCACATGGACCGCGAGATCCACCAGGCCGCCACGAAGGCGTGGGACGAGGTCGTCAAGCTCGGCGAGAAGGCGGGCTACCGCAACGCCCAGGCGTCGGTGCTTGCCCCGACCGGCACCATCGGCTTCATGATGGACTGCGACACGACCGGCATCGAGCCGGACTTCTCGCTCGTCAAGTTCAAGAAGCTCGTCGGTGGCGGGTCGATGCAGATCGTCAACCTCACCATCCCGCGCTCGCTGAAGAAGCTCGGCTACACCCAGGAGACCATCGAGGCGATCGTCGAGTACATCGCCGACAAGGGCCACGTCGTCGACGCGCCCGGCCTCAAGACGGAGCACTACGAGATCTTCGACACCGCGATGGGCGAGCGGGCCATCTCCCCGATGGGCCACGTCCGGATGATGGCGGCGACCCAGCCGTTCCTCTCCGGTGCCATCTCCAAGACGGTCAACCTGCCCGAGACGGCCACCGTCGAGGAGATCCAGGACGTCTACGTCCAGGGCTGGAAGATGGGCCTCAAGGCACTGGCGGTCTATCGGGACAACTGCAAGGTGGGGCAGCCGTTGTCTGACGGCGGCTCGACGGCCAAGGACGCGGCGGCCGCCAAGGATGCCGCTGGCACCGCCGAGGCGACCAAGGTCGTCGAGAAGGTCGTCTACCGGCCGACCCGCGAGCGGCTCCCCAAGCGGCGCACGTCGCAGACCACGTCGTTCGCGGTGGGTGGCGCTGAGGGTTACCTCACCGCCGGCGCCTACGAGGACGGCCGCCTCGGCGAGGTCTTCCTCAAGTTCGGCAAGCAGGGCTCGACCCTCGCCGGTGTCATGGACGCCTTCTCGATCGTCACCTCCGTCGCGCTGCAGTACGGCGTGCCGCTGGAGACCTTCGTGGAGAAGTTCACCAACATGCGCTTCGAGCCGGCCGGCATGACCGACGACCCCGACGTGCGGATGGCGCAGTCCCTCATGGACTACGTCTTCCGTCGGTTGGCGCTGGACCACCTCGACTTCGACACCCGCTCGTTCATGGGGATCCACACGGCCGAGGAGCGGGCTCGCCAGCTCGAGACCGGCTCGTACGCACCGTCGACCGACGAGTCCGACGAGGAGCTCGAGGACGAGATCGAGTCGCTCTCCCAGGGCATCGGTGCCTCGGCCAAGAAGGCGACGATGTCCTCGGTGGCTGCGGTCGAGGGCAAGGACCTGGCCGCCGACGAGGTGAAGTCCGGTGCCGGCGCCGCCTCGGCGCGCGAGGTCTCGTTGGAGATCCACTCCAGCCAGGACCTGCTCGAGAAGTTCCAGGGCAAGTCGGCTGACGCGCCCATGTGCATGACCTGCGGTACGAAGATGCGTCCCGCCGGCTCCTGCTATGTCTGCGAAGGCTGCGGCAGCACCAGCGGCTGCAGCTGAAAATAGGCTGATGGAGGAGGACCGAGCCAAACCGGCTCGGTCCTCCTCCCCGTTCCCGCTCGCGTCCGATTCCGCAGAGAGCGTCGGCGTCATGGGAGCGGCCTCGAACGGCGTCGACCTCGTGGCGGTGGGTGCGGTCACGCCGATGGCCACTCACGGGGGTCAGCCAGGTGGCCGGTCCGGCAGCGTGGATGCGTGTCGGTGGTCCGGGCAGCGCCGGCGGTTGGGTGTCCCGTCCCGTGCCCTTGCCCGTGCGCGCCCGTGCCTCGCGCTAGCTCGCCTCGAACGAGGTGAATCTCTCGGCCAACCGGTCCGATTGCGTTCGGACGTGAAGGCTTCGATGTGCGCCAGGTGTCGAATTCGGGCTGTGCCGAGCGTCGGGTGGGTGTCATGCTCGCTCCAGAACGAAGGAGACCCCAATGAAGTACGTCCTCATGTACACCTCCCGCCCTGACCTCGACGCCGCCGTCCCGGAGGAGCGCCGGGCCGAGGTCTACCAGGCCATCTACGCCTGGTTCGAGAAGTACGCCGCCAACTTCGCCGACGGCGGCGCCGAGCTGCAGGACCCGGGCACCGCGACGACCGTCCGCGCCTCCGATGGTGGCGGCAACCCGGTCGTCGTCGACGGGCCGTTCTCGGAGGCCAAGGAGTCGATCGGCGGGTTCAGCATCGTCGACGTCCCCGACCTGGACACCGCACTGGCAATGGCGCGGGAGTGGCCGTCGCTGGAGTTCCCGGGTGTCGCCGTCGAGGTTCGCCCGATCGTCCCGCACGACATGGACATGTGACGCCGCTCCACAAGCACCACCGCCCCGAGCCGAGGCCCGGACCGCTCGACGAGCAGATCGCCGAGGCAGTCCGGGCCGAGGCCGGCCTGGTCACCGCGACGCTGCACCGCTTCACGCGCGACTTCGACATCGCCGAGGAGTCGGTGCAGGACTCGGTGGTTGCCGCCCTACGGAGCTGGCGAGCGGACGGCATACCGGATCGGCCCGGTGCATGGCTCACGACCGCAGCCAAGCGCCGAGCCGTCGACCTGTTCCGGCAGCGGGGGCGCGCGCGGCGGGCGACCGAGGCGTTCGCCGACCTACAGCTGACCGAGTCCGAACCCACCGGCGCCACCCCCGACGAGAGTCCCGACGAACGCGTCGACATGCTCTTCGGCTGCTGCCACCCGTCGCTGGCACAGGAGGCCCGGCTCGCCCTGACCCTCCGAGCCGTCGTCGGGCTGACCACGCCCCAGATCGCCGCTGCGTTCCTCGTCCCCGAGTCGACGCTGGCCCAGCGGATCGTCCGCGCCAAGCGCAAGATCGTCGAGGCCGGCATACCCCTTGCCATCCCGACCGACGACCTGGGCCAGCGGCTCGACGACGTCCTCACCGTCGTCTACCTCACCTACAACGCAGGCTTCCTCGACCCGCCGACCGGTGAGGCGCCGAGGACCACGCTCGCCGGCGACGCCATCTGGCTCGCGAACCTGGTCTGCGACCGACTGCCCGACGAGCCCGAGGCATGGGGCCTTCTCGCGCTGCTCACGTTCCAGCAGTCCCGCGCCGGTGCGCGATTCACCCCCGCGGGCGATCTCGTCCTGCTGAAGGACCAGGACCGCGCGCTGTGGTCCGGCGACCAGATCGCCCGGGCCGAGTCCTATCTGGCCCACGCCGCGGTGCAGCGACGAGCCGGTCGGTTCCAGCTGCAGGCGGCGATCGCCGCGTGCCACGCCGGCGCACCGACCTGGGCCGCTACGGACTGGCTGCAGATCCTCACGCTCTACGACCTGCTCCTCGCGCACGACCGCTCCCCGGTGGTCCGGCTCAACCGGGCCGTGGCCCTTGCCTCGTATGCCGGACCGGCGGCGGGTCTGGAGGAGGTCGCCAAGCTCGGTGACCAGCTGGCTGGATACCACCTCTACCACGCGACGAGGGCGAGCTTCCTGGCTGCGTTGGGCTGCGCCGAGGAGGCCGACGTGGCCAACCGGCGGGCGCTCGACCTGGCCGAGAACCCGGTTGAGCGCAACCTGCTGAGTGCCCGCCTCATGTCCCCCTAGCGCCTCATCCTGCCCGACGCCTGCGGGCGGGCGTGGGGCTCCGGAAGCGAATGATGTCGTGGTCGATGCCGACCCGACGGGGCACGTACTTGAAGCCGGCTCGGGTGCGGGGTTCGTAGGCGACGATGACGCCGGCCATGGCCATCCGGCCGATCCACGCCCGCACGCGCACCTCTTCGTCAGGGGTCAGCTGAACGCCCGCGCGGCGACGTTCCTCGATGCGCAGCAAAGCGACCTCGGGCTTGCCGTAGTGCTTCCGCTCCAGCGTGGAAGGGACGAGGTTGAGGCGGAGCGCTGGTCTCGTCGCGATGTGCCGACGCTGGAACGTGACAAATGCTCCTTGGGAGATGGTCATTCGGTAGCGGCGGGCGTACTCCTCGACCATCCAGCTCGGCGTGCGTCCCGCGGCGAACCATTGCCGCACCTCGTCCTTGTCCAGGATCCTGCACCTCTTGCGCGGTGTCGCGGCTGCGGCCGTCGACCTCATCTCGGCGCCTCGACCGGGAGCCCCAGGGCCCCGGCGGCGTCGAGCAGAGCATCGTCGTAGGCCACCAGGCAGAGCAGGTCGGTGCCCAGCGTGGCCGCGGTGGCCAGGTGGAGAACGTCCAGGGTGCGCAGGGCGGCGGGGTCGAGCTGGGAGGCCATGTCGAGCACGGTCGCGTCGATGGGGGCGACGCTCAGCTCGGCAAGAATCGACAGTGCTGCCGGCACCGAGTCGGGGCTGCGACGGCGAGCGGCCCGGATGAGCTCGACCCGGCTCAGGGCAGACGTCACCAGGAGGTCCGTGTCATGCGCATCGAGCCACGCCGCGAGGGCCGCAGACTCCGGCTCCTCCACGACGAGCTTCCCGATCGCTGACGGGTCGAGATAGATCACGCTCACTCGAATCGCTCTTCGCGACCGGCCGTCACGCGGGGCGCCAGGGGGGCGCCGCGGAGGCGCCGGTCCGCGGCATACGAGCGTCGTGGGCGGCTGGGTGTCGAGAGCGTATGCCGCACGAGGAGCGCGCTCAGCTGCTCCTCCAGGGGCGACAACGGAACGAGCTGGGCCACGGGCACGCCACGGTCGGTCACGACGAGGTGCGCACCAGCGCTCGCCGCGCGGACGTGAGCACTCGCGTTCTGGCGCAGCTCCCTGATGCCGATCTCGTCCATCACCAGAATGTAGCACCCAATGTGCTACATCCTCCGCCGGCCGTGGCCCAAGGACCCACGGGTCTGACGGACCGGTGCTGCGAGGCGAGGACGAGTACCCATCGGCCCACTCGGCCATACCCGCAACGCCATGCCGGCACGTGAACGGGAAAGGTGCCGGAGGAGGGGGCAGTCCTAGGCTGGCCGTCGTGACCACGGAGACCTCAACGACGACCTCAACGACGACGACGACCGAGCAGACCGCAGCCAGCACGGCATACCAGATGGAGCCGGCCTGGTGGACGAACTCGGTTGTCTACCAGATCTATCCGCGCTCCTTCGCCGACGCCAACGGGGACGGGATGGGCGACCTGCGGGGCATCATCAACCACCTCGACCACCTTGCCGAGCTCGGCGTCGACGTCGTGTGGCTGTCGCCGATCTACCGGTCGCCGCAGGCCGACAACGGCTACGACATCAGCGACTACCAGGACATCGACCCGCTCTTCGGCACGATGGCCGACTTCGAGGAGCTCCTCACCGGCCTGCACGACCGCGGCATCAAGCTGATGATGGACCTCGTCGTCAACCACACCTCCGACGAGCACCCGTGGTTCGTCGAGTCCCGTTCCAGCACGACCAGCCCCAAGCGCGACTGGTATTACTGGCGCGACCCGCGCGACGGGCGCGAGCCGAACAACTGGGGCTCCTTCTTCAGCGGCTCCACATGGCAGCTCGACGAGGCCACCGGCCAGTACTACCTCCACCTCTTCGACGTCAAGCAGCCCGATCTGAACTGGGAGAACCCCGAGGTCCGCGAGGCCGTCTACGCGATGATGCGCTGGTGGCTGGACAAGGGCGTCGACGGCTTCCGGATGGACGTCATCAACTTCCTCTCCAAGGTCGACGGACTCCCGGACGCGCCCCCTGTCGAGGGCCGCGAGTTCGTCAACGCCTTCGCCCTCTACGCCGACGGACCCCGGATGCACGAGTTCCTCGCCGAGATGCACCGTGAGGTGTTCGCGGGGCGGCCGGGGCAGTTCATCACGGTGGGCGAGACGCCGGGGGTGACGACCCAGGAGGCCGTCCTCTACACCGACCCGCGCCGGGCCGAGCTGGACATGGTCTTCCAGTTCGAGCACGTCGGCCTGGACCAGCTGCCGACCGACAAGTTCGCGTATGCCGCTCCGGCACCGGGCGCGGTCAAGGCCTCTCTCTACCGCTGGCAGACCGCCCTGGGCCAGGCCGGCTGGAACAGCCTGTACTGGGACAACCACGACCAGCCGCGCGCCGTGTCGCGGTTCGGCGACGACGACCCGCAGTGGTGGGAGACGTCGGCCAAGACCGTGGCAACGATCCTGCACGGAATGCGCGGGACGCCGTACGTCTACCAGGGCGAGGAGATCGGCATGACGAACTACCCCTTCGCCACCGGCGCCGACTTCCAGGACGTCGAGGTCGTCAACTACCTCGCCAGCCTGCGCGCGCGGGGCGGCGACGAGGAGACCGCACTGACCGGCATACGGAAGATCTCCCGCGACAATGCCCGCACCCCGGTGCAGTGGGACAGCGGCCCGTATGCCGGGTTCAGCTCGGTCTCCCCGTGGCTGCCGGTCAACCCCAACGCGAGCTGGCTCAACGCGGCCGCCCAGGTCGGCGAGTCCGGGTCCGTCTTCGAGCACTACAAGTCGCTCATCGCGTTGCGGAAGTCGCTGCCGGTGCTCGCACTCGGCAGCTTCGAGGCCATCGAGTCGGATGCCGCGAACCCTGCGGTCTGGGCCTACACGCGCACGCTCGGCGAGTCGCGGGTGCTCGTCGTCGCGAATGCCGGTCGTGAGCCGGTCGCCGTCGACGTGGGCGAGGACTGGGTTGGCGCCCGGCTCGTGCTCGGGTCGGGGCTCGATGTCGAGCCCGTTCTCGGCGCCGGGCCCGTGCCGTTGGCCGGCTGGGAGTCGCGCATGTATCTCATCAAATAGTTGCCTGCTCGCTAAACCCCATCTCCGAGACCGACCTGTGATTTAGTGCTCCCGCGCCGATGTGGGCGAGCCCATCGCAACGGACGACAGGAGCAGGGTCGTCCGTTGCGATGGGCTCTCCTCATGCCCCAAGGGCGCGGCACGCGAGCAGTGTCGGAGGCTACGCGTAGCGTTTCCCCCAACGAACCACGAGGTGACCGCGGAGGCTGCGATGGACGTGCGGGAGGGACTCGCGATGGCCAGACGGCTCGTGCGTGAGCACGGGCTCGAGGGGTGGACCGTGCGCCTGGACCAGGCCAAGACCAGGGCAGGCGTATGCCGGTTCGGCGAGCGGGAGATCGGGCTCAGCAAGCCGCTGACGGCCGTGCACAGCGAGGCCGAGGTCCGCGACACCGTCCTGCACGAGATCGCCCATGCCCTCGTCGGTCCGCAGCACGGCCACGACCGGGTCTGGCGGGCGACCGCCCTGCAGATCGGCTCGTCCGGGGAGCGGTGCGTCTCGTCCGAGGCTCCGCGGATCACCGGCGACTGGCTGGGGGTGTGCCCTGCCGGTCACGAGGCCACCCGCCACCGACGGCCTACCCGGGTGACGTCCTGCTCACGTTGTCTGAGCCGGTTCAGCGTGGAGCACCTCATGACCTGGACCTACAAGGGGCGACGGGCGCCGATGCACCCGCGCTACCTCGCCGAGCTCGAGCAGCTCCGCTCGGCCGCCGCTCCAGCCCGACCCCGCCCCGCGGAGAGTGCGGCCGTCTGGCACGACGCCGGAGCGCCGACGCTGATGCTCGGCTCCCTGGCCCGGATCACCGCTCCCGGCAGGTACCACGGGGTCCAGGGCGTCGTCGAGGGCCTCGGGCGGACCCGTCACCAGGTTCGCGTCGGCGACGGGATCCTCGCCGTCCCCGTCGAGCTGCTCGTCCCGGTTCCAGCAGCCTGACTCACCCCGACCTCGGCCTGACCCCGACCGGCATCAACCAGGGTCACGGCTCGGAACACCCTTGCGCACACCGGCATACGCGTGCCTAGGGTGACGGAGTGACAGACACCCCTGCCCCCGAGATCGCCACGGTCGGCCAGCTCCGCGCCTCCGGGCACCAGCTGAAGGGCCTCAAGCACGAGATCCGCGACAACCTGCTGGCCCGCCTCGCCGCGGGGGACAACCCCTGGCCCGGCCTGCACGGCTTCGACGACACCGTCATCCCGCAGCTGGAGCGCGCGTTGATCGCCGGCCACGACATCGTCCTGCTCGGCGAGCGCGGCCAGGGCAAGACCCGCATCCTGCGCACCCTCGTCGGGCTCCTCGACGAGTGGACCCCGGTCATCGTCGGGTCCGAGCTCGGCGAGCACCCCTTCGAACCGATCACCGTCGGCAGCCGGCGTCGTGCTGCCGAGCTAGGCGACAGCCTCCCGGTCGCCTGGCGGCACCGCAGCGAGCGGTATGCCGAGAAGCTCGCCACTCCAGACACCAGCGTCGCCGACCTGATCGGGGACGTCGACCCGATGAAGGTTGCCGAGGGCCGCAGCCTCGGCGACCCGGAGACGATCCACTTCGGCCTGATTCCCCGCTCGCACCGGGGAGTCGTCGCCATCAACGAGCTCCCCGACCTCGCCGAGCGGATCCAGGTCGCCATGCTCAACGTCATGGAGGAGCGCGACATCCAGATCCGCGGCTACGTCCTGCGGCTGCCGCTCGACGTGCTCGTCGTCGCCAGCGCCAACCCCGAGGACTACACCAACCGTGGCCGGATCATCACCCCGCTCAAGGACCGCTTCGGCGCCGAGATCCGCACCCACTATCCCGTCGAGCTCGCCGACGAGATCGCCGTCATCCGGCAGGAGGCCGACCTCGTCGCGACGATCCCCGACCACCTCATCGAGATCCTCGCCCGGTTCACCGACGCCCTGCGGGGATCCAACGCGGTCGACCAGCGCTCCGGTGTGAGTGCCCGGTTCGCCATCGCCGGCGCCGAGACCATTGCGGCCTCGGCCCTCCACCGCGCCACGACGCAACATGAGGACGAGGCGGTGGCGCGCGTCGTCGACCTCGAGACCGCCGTCGAGGTCCTCGGCGGCAAGATCGAGTTCGAGTCCGGCGAGGAGGGCCGCGAGCGGGAAGTCCTGAACCACCTGCTCCGGATGTCGGTCGCCGAGACGGTGCGCCAGCATTTCCGCGGCATCGACTTCGCCGTGCTCGTCGGGGCCGTCGAGGCCGGAGCGCTCGTCACGACAGGGGAGCAGGTGACCGCCCGCGACTTCCTCGCCGGGCTACCGGTCCTCGGCGAGTCCGACCTCTACGACCGGGTCACCGACCGGCTCGACGCGACGACCGACGGCGAGCGGGCCAGCGCCATCGAGCTGGCTCTGGAAGGCCTCTTCCTCGCCCGCAAGATCAGCAAGGAGACCGACGGCCGCGAGACGATCTACGGATGAGCGGTGTCGGCCAGTTGACGATCGCGCGGGCTGTTGACCGGACCGGCGGGGCGGGCTGATGGCCAGGCGCGACCTGCACCGGACCCGTTACGGCCGGTATGCCGGGGGGCCGGATCCGCTTGCGCCTCCCGTGGACCTCGCCGAGGCTCTCGACGCGATCGGCAACGACGTGATGGCCGGGTACTCCCCGGAGCGGGCGATGCGCGAGTTCCTCCGGCGCGGCGGCAAGAGCCAGCAGGGCCTCGACGACCTTGCCGCCCGCGTCGCCCAGCGACGGCAGGAGCTGTTGCGGGAGCACCGACTCGACGGCACCATGCAGGAGGTCAAGGAGCTCCTGGACAAGGCGGTCCTCGCCGAGCGCAAGCAGCTGGCCCGCGACCTGGACGACGACGCCCGCTTCGAGGAGATGCGGCTCGAGAACCTCCCCGCCTCCACGGCCGCCGCGGTCAACGAGCTGTCCGACTACGCGTGGCGCAGCAGTGACGCGCGGGCGGCATACGAGCAGATCAAGGACCTCCTCGGGCGGGAGCTGCTCGACCAGCGCTTCCAGGGGATGAAGCAGGCCCTGGAGAGCGCCACCGACGAGGACAAGGCGCGCGTCGGGGAGATGCTGCGCGACCTCAACGACCTGCTCGCGGCCCACGCGCGGGGCGAGGACACGAGCCAGCAGTTCCGTGACTTCATGGACAGGCACGGCGACTTCTTCCCCGAGCGACCCGAGTCGATGGAGGAGCTCCTCGATAGCCTCGCCCAGCGTGCCGCCGCCGCGCAGCGGATGCGCAACTCGATGACCCAGGAGCAGCGCGACGAGCTGGACTCCCTTGCTGCACAAGCGTTTGGTAGTCCCGAGCTGATGCAGTCACTCGCCGAGCTCGACGCGAACCTGCGCGCCCTGCGGCCGGGCGAGGACTGGGGCGGCTCGGAGCGGTTCGAGGGCGAGCAGGGACTCGGGCTCGGCGACGGCACCGGAGTCCTCCAGGACCTCGCCGACCTCGACGACCTGGCCGAGCAGCTCGCGCAGCAGCACAACGGCGCCCGCCTCGACGACGTCGACCTCGACAAGCTGGCCCGTCAGCTCGGCAACGAGGCGGCGGTCGACGCCCGCACCCTGGCCGAGCTGGAGAAGGCACTGCGTGACTCCGGCTACCTCAAGCGCAGCTCCGACGGCCAGCTCAGGCTCAGTCCCAAGGCCATGCGCCAGCTCGGCAAGGCACTCCTCCGTGACGTGGCGACGAGGATGTCCGGACGCCAGGGCCAGCGCGACCTGCGCCACGCGGGCGCGGCCGGGGAGCGCTCCGGCGCGACCCGGGAGTGGGTCTTCGGCGACACCGAGCCCTGGGACGTGACCCGGACGATCACCAACGCGGTCCGGCGCACAGTGGCCGACGGGGCAGACCCGAGCCACGGCATACGGCTCGATGTCCGTGACGTCGAGGTGATGGAGACCGAGGCCCGGACCCAGGCTGCAGTGGCCCTCCTTGTCGACACGAGCTTCTCGATGGCGATGGACGGCCGGTGGGTGCCGATGAAGCGCACCGCGCTCGCCCTCCACCAACTCATCTCGACCCGGTTCCGCGGTGATGCGCTCCAGCTCATCGGCTTCGGGCCGCATGCCCAGGTCATGGACATCGAACAGCTGACCGCGCTCGATGCCATGTGGGACAAGGGAACCAACCTGCACCATGCCCTGCTGCTGGCGAACCGGCACTTCCGCAAGCACCCTTCCGCCCAGCCGGTTCTCCTCATCGTCACCGACGGTGAGCCGACCTCCCACCTGGAGGCCGACGGCGAGGTCTTCTTCAGCTACCCGCCGCACCCGGCGACCATCGCCCGGTCGGTGCGTGAGCTCGACAACAGCGCCCGGCTCGGCGCCCAGACGACGTTCTTCCGGCTCGGCGAGGACCCGGGCCTCGCGCGGTTCATCGACTCGATGGCCAAGCGGGTCGACGGCAGGGTCATCGCGCCCGAGCTGGACGACCTCGGGGCGGCGGTCGTCGGCTCCTACCTCGGGTCACGCGGGCCCCGCGGACAGGCCTTCGGCAACGACTACGGGTCCTGGTTCGGCGGGCGCGGGTTCTGGGTGGGTGACTGACCGGCATACCCGACCCCAACGTCTGCGGATCTGAGGGTTGTCGCCGCCGTGTCGCGCAGACGTATGCCGTTCCCTCGCCTGCTCCGTCTGCGCGGGTGAGCGCGGGGAACCCCCAGATTCGCAGACGCAAGCGAGCGGCATACCTCGTGCGTCTGCGTGGGTGAGCGCGGGGAACCCCCAGATTCGCAGACGCTAGGAGGTGGCGGCGCGCTGGGCGTTGGTGTGGATCGCGTCGGCGATCTCGTCGCGTCGCGGGATGGGGATGTCGTGCGCCATGTCGGGGAAGAGCAGCAGGCGTGAGCCCGGGATCGCCTTGGCCGTCGCGATCCCGCCGCTCATCGAGACGAGGCGGTCGAGCATCCCGTGGATGACGAGCGTGGGCGCGGTGACCCCGTGCAGGCCGGCGGTCCGGTCGGGACTGGCGTTGATGGCCAGCAGCTGCCGGACGCGGCCCACGACGTCGGTGGACCGCTCGGCGGCCTCGACGACCATGGCCCGGACATCGGGCTCGGAGTAGTGCGGGCCGGCGATCTGCCGCATCGCCAGCACCCCCCGTTCGATGATCTCCGGCTTCGACCTCGCCGGGGGCGCGAGCATCGTCTTGCGCAGGTCCGGCACGAGCGACGGGGCCACCCGTCCGTAGCGGCGATTGCCCGTCGTCGACATGATCGACGTGAGGCTGCGCACCTTCTCGGGGTGGTTGATGGCCAGCTCCTGGGCGATCATCCCGCCCATCGAGGCGCCGACGATGTGCGCGGAGGGCAGGTCCAGGTGGTCGAGCAGCCGCGCCGTGTCGTCGGCCATGTCCGAGAGGACGTAGTCCGAGGGCGAGAACCGGCCACCGGCGAAGGACCTCATGACGTCCTTGCGGCTCGGCGGGCGACCCTGGGTCTTGCTCGACATGCCGATGTCGCGGTTGTCGAAGCGGATCACCTGGTAGCCGTGGCCGACGAGCCGGTCGACGAACGGCTGGGACCAGGCGATCATCTGGGTCGCGAGGCCCATGATGAGCACCAGAGGCTCGCCTTCGCCGTGGATGTCGTACTCGAGGGTGAGGTCACCAAGGTCAGCTGCGGTCATGGGTGACATCATTACCCATCGGTAGACCAGGAGGTCGTGATGACGAGTGCCGCCCCAACCCGGCGTGGCGTCCAGCGCATGCAGAGCCGCATGGAGAACCGCATGCAGCACCGCACCGAGAGACGTATCGACGCCCGCCTCGCCGCGAGCGGTCTGCGTCGATGGTCGGGCCCGACCGAGCCCGGCAGCCGCGCCCTCGTCCTCGGTGGCGGCGGAGCGACGGGCATCGCCTGGCTCGGGGGACTGCTGATGGGGCTGCGCGACCTCGGCCTCGACCTCACCGATGCCGACACGATGGTCGGCACGTCCGCAGGCTCGGTCGTCGCCGCCAATGCCCGCTCCGGTGACGACCTGGAGTCAGCGTTCGCCTCGTTCCTCGGGGGCCAGGTCCCGGTCCCGCCCGCCTCGTTCCGAACCCGTGACGCCGCGCGTTTCATGGCCTCCCAAGGGTTTCCCGGACATCCGCGCAGGGGCCGGGCGCTCCTCGGACGCGCCGGTGTCCGCGCCGCTCGCCGACCGACGAGCGCGACCGAGGAAGCCTGGGTCGCGGCGATCGGGCACGACCTGGCCGGCAAGCCGTGGCCCGAGGGTCGCCTGCTCATCACCGCCGTCGATGCCCGCACCGGCCAGGCAGTCGTCTTCGACAACGACTCCGGGGTGCCGCTCGAGCTGGCCATGGCCGCCAGCTGCGCGGTGCCCGGCATCTACCCGCCGGTCCACATCAACGGCCGGGCCTTCGTGGACGGGGGTGTTCGCACGGTCACCAACGCGGACCTGGCCGGTGGCCATGAGCGGGTCGTCGTCCTGGCCCCCATCCCGTATGCCGTGAAGCGCGCCGACCGTCCCCGCGAGCTGCTGGCGCGTCTCGGCCCGGACGTGCGCTCCGCCGTCGTCGCCCCGGACCGGGCCGCGGTCCACGCCATGGGCCGTGACCTGCTCGACCTCAGCAGGGTGGGCGATGCCGCCGACGCGGGAAGGGCGCAGGCGGCCCGGGTGGTCGACCGGCTCCGCCCGGTCTGGCTCGACGAGCCGGCCTGAGGTGGCCCGGCTCGACGGCTGCCTGTTCTGTGCGATCGTCGCCGGCGAGCGACCGGCATACGTCGTCCTCGACGAACCGCAGGTGATGGGCTTCCTCGACACCCGCCCCGTCTTCAAGGGGCACGTCCTGCTCGTCCCGCGCGATCACGTCGCCGTCCTGCCCGACCTGCCGGCTGAGCTCCTCGCGACCCTCATGGGCGCTGCCCAGCGGACGGCCCAGGCGGTCGTCGACGGCCTGAGCGCACAGGGCAGCTTCGTCGCCGTCAACAACACGGTCAGCCAGTCCATCCCGCACCTGCACGTCCATGTCGTGCCGCGGACCAAGGGCGACGGGCTGCGCGGCTTCTTCTGGCCTCGGACCAAGTACGCCGATGACGCCGAAGCCCAGGGGTATGCCGCGCGTCTCCGGGAGGCGCTGGGGCCGTCCTGACAGACGACGATCCGGTGGGCAGGTATCACGGCGGGGAGTGGCGCCCTCTGGAGTGACATGCGCGCTGCCGAGCTCCTGCCGCTGATCCGCGTGCCCTCGTCGTGGCCGTTCGCCGTCACGGCCGTGGTGGCCATGGTCACCCTGGCCGGGCTCGACCTTCTCGGGGCGTATGCCGCCAAGGAGTGGTCCCGCGGCCGGTCCCCTGCGATGCTCGCGCTCGGTCTCGTCTCCTTCCTCGTCCTCTTCTGGGTCTACGCCTCCGCGCTCCAGTACGCCGAGCTGGCCATCGTCACCCTCGGCTGGATCGTCCTGCTCCAGGTCGGGCTGCTGCTCATCGACCGGTGGCACTACGGCGTCCACCTGGCCCCGACGAAGTGGGCGGCCATCGTCGTCATCCTCGCCGCCCAGGCCTACCTGCTCATGCCCGCGGCCGGGTCGGTGAGCGGGCCCCAGTAGCATCGGCGCGTGCTCGCACCCCTCTCGACCGCTGTCATCGTCGTGGCGGTCGCGGTCCTCCTGCTCGCGGCCCTTTATGCCGCCCGCGACCGCCTGATCAATGACGCTCTGCTCGGAGCCGTCGCCCTCCTGGAGGTCGCGCTCATCGCGCAGGCAGCCATCGGCGTCGCCCGGATCGGTGACCTGTCGGCGGAGAAGGCGACGTTCGCGGCATACCTCTTCTCCTTGCCCTTCATCCCTCCGCTCACGACCCTGCTGGCCATCAAGGAGAAGAGCCGCTGGGCGATGGTGACGATCGGCGTGGGGGCGTTCGCGGTGGCCGTCATGACCGTCCGGCTGGGCCAGATCTGGAGTGCTCATGCCTGAGTCGCCACCGCCCGCCCACACCGCGACCGGCCCCGGGCGGGTCATCATCGCCCTGTATGCCGTGATGGCGCTCGCGGCGACCGGTCGGTCGTCGGTGCAGATCGCGGAGTACTTCGGGCGCGCGCCGCTCGCGTACGTGCTGTCCGCGGTCGCTGCCCTGATCTACCTCGTCGCGACGGGCGCCATCATCCGTGGCGGCCGGCGGGCGGTGCGGATCGCGACGGCCTCGTGCGCCATCGAGCTCGCCGGGGTGCTGGCCATCGGGGTGCTCTCGTATGCCGTGCCGCGGCTCTTCCCGGACAAGACCGTGTGGTCGCATTTCGGCTCGGGCTATGGCTACGTCCCGCTCGTGCTGCCGATCCTCGGGCTGTGGTGGCTGCGCCGGTTCAGGACGTCGGCGCCGGCTCCAGCAGCAGCACCGGAATGAGCCGGTCGGTCTTGGTCTGGTAGTCGGCGTAGGGCGGGTAGGCCGCCACGCAGCGCGGCCACCACTCGTCGCGCTCGGCACCGGAGATCTCCCGGGCCACGACGTCCGTCGTCGTCGTGCCGTCCTGAAGGGTGATCTCGGGGTGGGCCCGCAGGTTGAAGTACCACTGCGGGTGGTCCGGGGCGCCACCCTTGCTGGCGACCGCGGCATACGTACCGTCGTGCTCGACCCGCATGAGCGGAACCTTGCGCAGCCGGCCGGACTTGGCCCCACGCATGGTGAGCACCACGACCCGGCGACCCATGATCTCGGCCGCGGCGGTGGTGCCGGCCGCCTCGATCGCCTCGACCTGGTCACGGACCCAGGAGGTGGGGCTCGGGTCGTAGTCGGGCGATGTCGCACTCATGTCACTCCAGGAGGATCTCGGGGTCGTAGGCGCAGTCGAGAATACCTGTGCCTTCTCCGGTCGCCAGGAGGTTGCCCCGGGCGTCCCGGACCTCACACTTGACGACGTTCGCGTCGTCGGAGGCGGCCACGAGGAGGTGGTCGGCGACGGTTGGATCAAGGTCGTGGTCATAGCCGGCTGTGGTGAACTCCGCGACCGGAGCCCCGTTGTCGGTGATCGTGTAGGTCCCGGACGTGGGGGCTTCGATGTGGACGGTGAGGATCGCGGTCCTGGGGTTGACCGAGTGGGGTCTGAGCACGGTCATGTCGCCGACCCGGACGGGTGCCTCGACCCCCGCCTCCGAAGTCGAGGGTGGGCTCGCATCGTGAGAGGTGCTCACCCAGACCGGGACGACCCAGATGAGGAGGGCGGCGACGAGCCAGGCTCCCCTGACCACGAGGCGTCGCGTGGACGTCGGCCGTTGCCGGGCGGGCGACGTGGCACGCGGCGCGCGCGGGCGGGCAGCCGGCGGCGCGGCAAGCGGCGCGGGGACGCGTTGGTCTACCACCGGGGATGGCGCCGTCGGATGGGTCTCGATCCGGGGTCGGGGGCTGGCCTCGGGTGGCGACGGCCCGGCATACGACGCTGCCGTCGGGTCCGTGAAGAGGATGTCGCCCCCGGGCAGGCCGCCCAGATCGAAGGTGGTGTCGTCGGGTTCCGGGCCTGCCATGATCGCGTCAGTTCTTGAGGTAGTGCGGGTCGTAGAGGCAGTTGAGGCTGCCGTCGCCCTGACCCACCGCGATGAGCACCCCGTCGTCGCGGACCTGGCAGGTGACCTTGCCCTGGCTGCCGTCGGCGGTGAGCTGGAGCTCGTGGGTCCGGTCCAGGTCTGCGTCGCTCAGCGCAGCCGTGTAGTAGGTCCCCGTCGCGCCCACCGGGTCGGCGTCCTGGGTGAGGGTGTATAGCGCTCCGGTCGGCGGGACGATGGTGACCTCGACAGTGTCACCGTCCTGCACCTTGGTCGTCGTGCCGTAGTGCATGTCTCCGACCTTGACCGAGGGCCCCAGCTCGCTGAGGTCGGTGCTGGCGACCGGGTCCGAGTCGGCCGGCGCCGAGACCGAGAATGCTGACCCCGAGTCGGGGCTGTCATGGTGGGCCGACGCGGCATGCCCCCCGAGCCAGAGCAGGAGTCCGATGAGCGGCCAGGCGCGTTTGACCTTGCTGCCCTGACCACGTCGCTGGGCTGGCCTGGACTGCAGAGATCGACTCCTGCCCGGTCGGCTCGTGCCGCCGGGTGGCCGCTGCCCGCTCGTCGGTGCCGGGGAGTCGGGGCGCGGCCACTGGGCCGGGGGCGTGGGCGTCGTCGGCCTCGCCGAACGCGTAGACGTCGGAGGGGTCGGTGGCGTCGGGGCCACAGGTCGCCCCGCGGTGGGCGGATCCGGGCGATAGACCTGGGCACCCGGCGGCGGGACGGCCATGGTCGGTACCGGCTCGGCAGCGGAGGTCGCGGTCGGGTCGGTGAAGAGGATGTCGCCGCCCGGCAGACCGCCGAGATCGAAGGTGGAGTCGTACGGCTCGGGCTCGGTCATCGTCCTCATCCTGTGGCGTCCGCGGGGTCGACCGTTGGACGGGGGGCGCACCCACCACGTTCCTCGTCGGCAGTGGCCCTCCCATCATCACTGTGGATAACTTCCGGGGCGGTTCCACGGATCGGGTTAGCGTGCCGGTCATGACACAGATGCGGGTGGACGGGGCCGACATCCAGGCCCTGGGGGAGGCGCTGCTGGGTGTTGCCGACGACCTGGCCACCGTGCCGACGCACGCCGGCGCGGCCGAGGGGCTGCCGCCCGGGCGGGCTCGCGGTGCCCTCGACACGCTACTCGGCAACTGGATGCACGTGCGGCACGAGACCGCCAAGCAGGTGGCCGACCTGGGTCAGGCCGCGGTGGTCGCGGGCACGGCATACGTCCGGGTCGAGGACCAGACGGCGCAGTCGCTCGTCAGCGGTCAGGACGCGCCGTGAGCTCCCTCGAGCGGCTCCCGGGCGACCCGGATCTGATCCACGAGACAGCCCAGGCGCTGGCAGCCGCCGCCGAGCAGCTCGGCGGTCTCACCGATGTCGTCTACGGCCTGCGCGAGGCCCACTGGGACAGCCTCGCGGGGCGGCAGTTCGCCAGCCGCATGACCGGACCACCACGGGTGTTCTCGGCCCTCGTCCGTCGCTACGGCCTGGCCGCGCAGGCCCTGCACACGTATGCCGACGCCTTCGCGCTGGCCCAACGGCACTCAGCGCTCGCTGCCGAGCGCTACGACCTCGCCACCGACACCCTCGCCGCCCTCTGGCCGCTGGTCGGCGCCGCCGGCGACGATACCGAGCGGGCGCGGCTGCAGGCCTCCTGTGCGCAATGGCAGCAGTGCCAGGCCGATGCTGAGGCCTCCTGGTATGCCGCGCTGCACGACTACCGTGCGGCCGACGCCCGGTGCGCGGCCCAGCTGGACGCGGCCACACGGGACGCGATCACCGACTCCTGGGCGTACCAGGCATCGCACTTCGTGCAGAACGAGGGCGCGCGGGTCGCGATGGTGGGCAGCCTGCCGTCTCCGTGGACCAAGGCGATCGGTGTCGTGGCAGGTGGCCTGTCAGCGTCCGCGATGGTCGCCAACAAGGTCTTCTACGACGAAGGCAGCTGGAGCGGGATCGGTGCCAGCGCCGCGCTGTCGGCGGTGGGTTCCAGCGGTCGCGTGCTCAAGTACGCCGCGAAGGCCGGGGTGTCGGCCATCGGCCCGGCCGAGGAGCTCGGGCTGGGCAGCCGGCTGCTGCGAGGTGCCAGGGCCGAGGCCGGCGGCAGGCTCACAGCCTGGAAGCCGAGCAGCCACGTGACCGTCGACGGTCCGACCTTCGGGGCCGGACCGGCCGGACGAGCCGGTCGCCACGCGGCGCCTCCGGCTGACCTGTCGGGGACCAAGGTGGTGCGGTGGGGTCAGGTCAGCGTGCGGAAGGCGCAGGCTGGCGTCCAGGCCGGACGTGATGCTGCCGTGAAGTCCTTCGAGCAGAAGTACGTCGCCGACTACCGGCTGGCACTGCGTGGCGGGCCGGAGGCCCAGAAGCTGCTCTACGGGGCGTGGGGCGTCGAGGGCGGCCTACAGGCCTACAAGCAAGCCGGCAAGGTCCGGGCCTACGTCGCCGGCCGGGACGACGACCGGACCTGAGCACGCGATGCCACCGGGAAGGCTGCCACGGGAAAGGCATTGGGGTGCGGGTAGGCCCGCGGCATACGATGCTCGACATGTCTGCCGCACCGCCGATCGCGTTGCGGGAGTGGACCCGAGCCGACCTCAACTACCCTGAGCAGCTGCCGGTCGTCGGGCGTCACGACGACCTCGCGGCCGCGATCCGGGACCACCAGGTCGTCATCGTCGCGGGCGAGACCGGGTCGGGCAAGACCACCCAGCTGCCGAAGCTCTGCCTGGAGCTCGGCCGGGGCCGCACCGGCCAGATCGGGCACACCCAGCCCCGGCGGATCGCGGCCCGCTCGGTGGCCGAGCGGATCGCCGAGGAGATCGGCGTCGAGCTGGGCACGACGGTCGGCTACCAGGTCCGTTTCACCGACCGCTCCGACAAGCAGACCCAGATCAAGGTGATGACCGACGGGATCCTGCTGGCTGAGCTCCAGCGCGACCGCGACCTGCGCCGCTACGACACGATCATCATCGACGAGGCCCACGAGCGCAGCCTCAACATCGACTTCATTCTCGGCTACCTCAAGCAGCTGCTGCCCCGTCGGCCGGACCTGAAGGTCATCGTCACCTCGGCGACCATCGACCCGCAGCGGTTCGCCGAGCACTTCGCCGCTCCCGACGGGACTCCGGCGCCGATCGTCGAGGTGTCCGGACGCACCTACCCCGTCCAGATCCGCTATCGCCCGCTCGTCGACCCGGACCGTCCCGAGGAGGAGGACCGCGACCAGGTCACCGGCATCGTCGAGGCCGTCGAGGAGCTCTGGACCGAGGGCGCGGTCGGCGGCGACCAGGACATCCTCGTGTTCCTGTCTGGCGAGCGGGAGATCCGCGATGCTGCGGACGCGCTTGCCGGACTGGACCTGCCGCGAACCCAGATCCTGCCGCTGTACGCGCGGCTCTCCGCGGCCGAGCAGCATCGCGTCTTCTCGAGGTCGCCGGGTCGGCGAATCGTGTTGGCCACCAACGTTGCCGAGACCTCACTGACCGTTCCCGGCATCCGCTACGTCGTGGACACCGGCACGGCCCGGATCTCCCGCTACAGCCAGCGGACCAAGGTGCAGCGCCTCCCCATCGAGCCGATCAGCCAAGCCAGCGCGTTGCAGCGCTCGGGCCGGTCGGGACGCGTGTCCGACGGCATCGCCATCCGGCTGTACTCCGAGGGCGACTACGAGTCCCGCCCGGAGTTCACCGAGCCGGAGATCCTGCGCACCAACCTGGCGTCGGTCATCCTCCAGATGACTGCTCTGGGGCTCGGAGACGTCCGCCGTTTCCCCTTCGTCGAACCTCCGGATGCGCGTCAGATCGCTGACGGCACAAGGCTGTTGGAGGAGATCGGAGCCCTCGGGGGTCGGCGTGGCGACCGTCTGCAGCTCTCCCGGATCGGCCGTCAGCTGGCCCGTATGCCGCTCGACCCACGGCTCGGGCGGATGCTCATCGCCGCCGACGGCCTGGGCTGCACGAGCGAGGTGCTCGTCATCGTCGCGGCGCTGTCGATCCAGGACCCTCGTGAGCGGCCGGCCGACAAGCAGGCCCAGGCCGACCAACAGCACGCCCGGTTCAAGGACCCGCACAGTGACTTCATGACCCTGCTCAACCTCTGGCGCTACGTGCAGGATCAGCAGAAGGCGTTGAGCGGCAGTGCTTTTCGCCGCATGTGCAAGGCCGAGTACCTCCACTACCTGCGCGTGCGCGAGTGGCAGGACCTGCACTCCCAGCTCCGGCAGGCCGCGAAGGACGCCGGCCTCGACCCGCGCCGCCGAACCGCCGACCCCGACGCCGAGGTCGACCCGGACGCCGTCCATCGGGCCCTGCTGGCTGGGCTCCTCTCGCACATCGGGCTCCGCGACGAGGTCCGGCGCGACTACCAGGGTGCCCGCGGCGCGCGGTTCTCCATCTCCCCGGGATCGACGCTCTTCCGGCGTCAGCCGGACTACGTCATGGCTGCCGAGCTCGTCGAGACGACGCGGGTCTGGGCGAGGACCAACGCGCGGATCGACCCGGCCTGGGCGGAGGAGGCCGGTGGGCACCTCGTCCGGCGCACATACTCCGAGCCACGTTGGTCCCGCAAGGAGGGCGCGGCGCTGGCGACCGAGCGGGTCACCCTGTACGGCGTGACTCTCGTCGCCGACCGCACCGTCCAGTTCTCGCGGATCGATCCGGAGGCGGCCAGGGACCTGTTCATCCGGCACGCGCTCGTCGAGGGCGACTGGGAGACCCAGCACGCGTTCTGGCGCAGCAACGAGCAGCTCGTCCGCCGCCTGACCAACCTCGAGGAACGGGCCCGGCGGCGCGACCTGGTGGTCGACGACGAGGTCGTGTTCTCGTTCTACGACAAGCGAGTCCCCTCCGACGTCGTCTCGGCGCGACACTTCGACACTTGGTGGAAGGGCGCGTCCCGCGCGACGCCAAAGCTGCTCCACCTCTCCGAGGACCTGCTGACGCGCGACGACGTGGAGACGGTCTCGGCGACCGACTACCCGCGCGCCTGGCGGCAGGGCGACCTCGAGCTGCCGCTCACCTACGAGTTCGAGCCCGGGCGCCCGGACGACGGGGTGACCGTCCACATCCCGCTCGCCGTTCTCAACCGCGTCCAGGTCGCCGGGTTCGACTGGCTCGTCCCCGGGCTGCGCGAGGACCTGGCCATCGCGTTGCTCAGGTCGCTGCCCAAGGCCACCCGCCGACACTTCGTCCCGGCTCCTGACACGGCCCGCTCGGCCCTGGCCGCCGTCGAACAATCCGACCGGCCGTTCACCGAGGGTCTGGCCGAAGCGCTGCGTGCCCTGACCGGGTATGCCGTCGGGCCGGGGGAGTGGGACGTCACCCGGGTCCCAGACCACCTGCGGATGCGGTTCGTCGTGGAGGACCAGCGCCGACGCGCCGTCGGCGCCGGCCGCGACCTAGAGGTGCTCAAGGCCGAACTCGCCGACGCGGTCGAGGACCGGGTCGCCCACGCCGGAGCCGCCATCGAGCGCAGCGGACTGACGACGTGGGACCTCGGCACCCTGCCGGAGACCTGGGAGGGGCGGGCCGGGCGGCATACGGTCAAGGGCTTCCCGGCCCTGCTCGACCGTGGCACGAGCGTCGACCTGCGGGTGCTCCCCGATGAGGCGGCGGCCCGAGCCGAGACGAGGCGTGGCGTGCGCCGGCTGCTCCTGCTCGGCACGACCCCGCCCTGGAAGCGGGTGCTCGCCGGCCTCTCCAACGCCCAGAAGCTCGCCCTCGCCCAGAACCCGCACGGCAGTGTTCCTGCGCTCCTGGAGGACTGTCTCGCAGCGGCCGTCGACGCCATCGTCGCCGAGCAGGTCGGGGTCGACGCCGTTCGCGACGAGGCGACCTTCGAGGCGGCCCTGCGGAGCGTGCGGACCCATGTGGCGGCCCGGGTCCTGCAGGTGGTCTCGGCCGTCGAACCGGTGCTCTCGACCTCGGCGCAGGTCACCAGATCCCTTGCGGCACTGAAGAATGCGGTACCTCGACCCTGGCTGCCCGCCACCCTGGCCGACGTGCGTGCCCAGCACGACAGCCTCGTCCGGCCGGGCTTCGTCGCCGACACCGGGCTGGCCCGGCTGCCCGACCTCCGGCGCTACCTGCGCGCGATTCTCGCCCGGCTCGACCGGGCTGTCGCCAACCCCCGTGAGGCCGAGCTGCAGCAGCGGGTCGACGCGGTCGAGACGGCATACGCAGACGTCATCGAGCGGCTCGGACCGGGCAGTCCCGAGGCCACGAGCGACCCGGTGCGCGACGTCGGCTGGATGATCGAGGAGCTGCGCGTCTCGCTGTTCGCGCAGAGTCTCGGCACGGCATACCCCGTCTCCGAGAAGCGCGTCCTCTCCGCGATCCGCGCCCTCACGCCATGATCAGGAGGCGATCTCCTCGCCGAGATACGCAGCCCGGATCCGGTCGTCGGTGAGCAGCTCCTGGCCGGTCCCGGACAGGACGATCTCACCGGTCTCCAGGACGTAGCCCCGGTCGGCCAGAGCCAGCGCCTGAGCGGCGTTCTGCTCGACGAGCAGCACGGTGACTCCCTGCTCGTTGATCTCCTTCACGATGTCGAAGATCTGCTTGATGATGAGGGGCGCCAGGCCCATCGACGGCTCGTCGAGAAGCAGCAGCCGCGGCTTGCCCATCAGTGCCCGACCGATCGCGAGCATCTGCTGCTCGCCGCCGGACAGGGTGCCGGCGAACTGCTTGTAGCGCTCCCCGAGCCGGGGGAACAGCTCGATGACGCGGTCGTGGATGGTGGAGTCCGGCTTCTTGAACCGGAAGGCGCCCATCTCCAGGTTCTCCGCGACCGTCATCATCGGGAAGACCCGTCGACCCTCGGGGACGTGGCAGATGCCCAGGTGGATCAGCTGGTGAGCCGGGATGCCGTCGATGCGTTGGCCGTCGAACCGGATCTCGCCCAGCGACGGCCGGAGCATCCCCGAGACCGTCTTCTGGGTCGTCGTCTTGCCGGCCCCGTTGGCGCCGAGCAGGGCGACGACCTCGCCCTCGTTGACGTCGAACGTGACGCCTTTGAGGGCTCGGATCGCGCCGTAGCGAACCTCGATGTCGTCGACCTCGAGCAGGCTCATGGGGTCTCCTCCTGCGTTGTGGCGCCCGCATCGTCCAGGCTGGTCATGTTGGCCGTGTCGTCGGCGATGGTGTGGAGCTCGGGCTGGGTCTCGACCTCACCGGCAGCCTCCTCGGCCGAGGTGCCGAGGTATGCCGCGATGACGGCCGGGTTCTTCTGGATCTCCTCGGGCAGGCCCTCGGCGATCTTGGACCCGAAGTTGAGCACGACGAGTCGGTCGGCGACCGACATGACGAGCTTCATGTCGTGCTCGATGAGCAGGACCGAGATGTTGTGCTCGCGGTTGACCAACCGGATGAGGTCGGCCAGGTCACGCTTCTCGGCCGGGTTGGTGCCGGCGGCCGGCTCGTCCAGGAGGATGACACCGGGGTTGGTCCCGAGGGCCCGGGCGATCTCCAGCCGGCGCTGTTCGCCGTAGGCCAGCGACCCTGCCAGCTCGTTGGCGCGGCTGCGCAGCCCCACGAGCGTGAGCAGCTCGTAGGCCCGCTCGGTGCTCTCGCGCTCCTCTCGGCGTTGGTAGGGCAGGCCCAACATCGCCGAAAGGGGGCCGGCCTTCATCCGGGTCTCGACGCCGACCTTGACGTTCTCCAGGGCGGTCAGCGCGGGGAAGAGGCGGATGTTCTGGAAGGTCCGCGCGACTCCCATGTGGTTGATCACATGGGTCTTCTCACCGATGACGCTCCTCGGTGCGTCGCCGGGGCGACCCGCGAGGGTGATCGTGCCCTCCTGGGGCGTGTAGACCCCGGTGAGGGAGTTGAACAGCGAGGTCTTGCCGGCGCCGTTGGGGCCGATGACGGCAAGGATCTCGTCGCGGTACATCTGGAGCGAGACGTCGTTGATCGACGTGACACCACCGAAGCGCAGGGTGATGTTGCGGACGTCGAAGACGACGTCGCGCTGCGCGGTGTCGGGAGCTGTCGGCTCGGCGATGACGGCACTCACTTGGTGGCTCCCATTCCCTCGTTGGCGGCAACGGCTGTCGTCTCGGCACTCGAGGGCTCGTCCAGCCCGTGCAGCTCGGCGGCGCGCCGCTTGGCCGGGATCAGGCCGGCCGGGCGGAAGATCATCATCAGCAGGATGACCGCGCCGATCCACATCTGCCGGTCCTCGGCGGGCACCTGGTCCTTGAGGAACTCCGGCAGCCAGGTCAGCACCGCGGCGCCGGCCATCGCGCCGGGCAGTGAGCCCATGCCGCCGAAGACGACGTAGGCGACGACGAGGATCGAGTTGTTGAGGACGAAGTTGTCCGGGTTGATGTAGCCGATCTGGCTGGCGAAGAAGACGCCGGCCACGCCCGACGTCGAGGCACCGATCGCGAATGCGAGCAGCTTGACGCGGGTTGTGTTGACGCCGGTCGCCTGGGCGGCGACCTCGTCCTCCCGGATGGCTGCCCAGGCCCGTCCGAGGCGGGACTGCTCGAGCCGGTTGAAGGCGAGGATGACCAGCCCGACGATGACGAGTAGGAGGTACCAGTACTGCAGCGACGCCTGACCCCAGTCGATGTGGATCGGCCCCAGGTGGATCTCGGGCTGGGGGATGCCGAAGGCGCCACGCGGGCCGTTGGTGAAGTTGCCCGGGTTGTTGACGGCGACGATCCGGATGATCTCACCGAAGCCGAGCGTGACGATGGCCAGGTAGTCGCCGCGCAGCCGCAGCGTTGGCGCGCCGAGTGACACGCCGGCTATCAGACAGATGATGATGGCGATCGGGATGCACAGCAGCGGGGACAGCCGCATCCACTCCGGTGGCTGGATCGGCAGGGCGCCGACGAAGTAGGCCGTCGTGTAGGACCCGATCGCGTAGAAGGCGATGAACCCGAGGTCGAGCAGGCCGGCCCAGCCGACGACGACGTTGAGGCCGATGGCGAGCAGGACGTAGATGCCGATCTCGGAGACGAGCACCTTCTGCCAGAACGGCGTGGCCATCGGCGGGTAGAACAGTGCGCCGGCCAGGACGAAGAGGATGAGCGCCTTGGACTTGCCCGGGATCTTGCCGATGCCGGCCGCGATGTCGGCCTTGGTGCGGGCGATGGTCCCCCTCTCCGAGCCTGCGGTGGCCACGATGTAGCCCGCGCCGGCGAGGAGCAGGAACGTCGCGCAGGCCAGCCAGCCACCGGTACCGAGGTTCTGCCAGGCTCCGGTCGCCCCGTCGTATGCCGTGCTCGCGCCGACCGCGCTGATGTCGTGGAGCGCGACGAGGTTGAGGACCAGGCTCACCAGGCCAAGGCCCGCGGCGCCCCACCCGAGGCGCGCGTCGCGCCGATAGGCGGCGTATGCCGCGAGCGCCAGGCTGAGCGCGAACAGGACGTAGCCCAGCCAGCCCAGGTAGGCCTTGGACAGCGGTGACAGGCCGGTCGTGGAGAACATGGACGCGGTGTCGACGAGCGTCGCGTTGCGGTTGCCGGGTGAGAACCAGGTCGCGATGGCGAACCCGGCGAGGCCGAGCAACAGCGCCACCCCGACGAGCGGCATACCGGGTCGCCAGGCGAACACCCCGTTGATGAAGCCGCGGGTGTTGGCCGACTCCTCGGCGGACAGGGCGGTGGCGGCGCAGGCCGCCGCGATCGTGAGAAAGCCGAGCAGGGCCACGAGGGCACCGGTCGAGTGGTCGGGCGAGCCGAGGAGGGACTGCACCAGCGAGTGCGAGTACCAGGCCCACACTCCGGCGAGCACGGCAATGGCTGCGCCGACCCAGGAGAGGACCGCCCGTCGGATCACCACCGCGGCCGCGCCGACGGCGAACGCCACGAGGAACAGGACCCACGGCAGGGGCGCGGTGAAGAAGGTGCGGGCGAGCGGGGCCAGGGTCCCGGTCTGGCTGGCGGCGTCCGAGAGCGTGCCGAACTTGCCGTCCGACACCGCGGTCGAGTCGGTCCACTTGAGCAGGGCGTAGGCGACGACGACGGTGAGGCCGCCGACGGCCAGGGGCCGGATGCCGGGCCGGTTCAGGTAGGGCTGGACCCGTGGCCAGAAGGTGAGCAGGACGAAGACGAGCACGCCGATGAGGAGGAACCACAGGATGCGCGGCCCGAGGACGGCCTGGCGGAAGGCCAGCCCGAAGTCCTGCTGGGTGCCTTCCTGCTTGCCGATCATGAGGGCGAGCACGAAGCTCAGCGCGAGGCACCCGAGGGCCCGGCCGACGAGCGGGTTGCTCAGGATGCTCTCGCCGGGGCGGCGCTGGACGGAGGCACTCATGCGGCACGCCCCAGACGCTCACCGAGGATGCCGGTCGGGCGGAAGACGAGGACCAGGACGAGGACGACGAAGGCCACGACATCGGTCCACTGCAGGCCGATCCATCCGCCGGAGCCGTTCCAGGGGAAGGTCGGGACGAGGTTCTCGACGACGCCGAGGAGCAGCCCGCCGATCATGGCGCCCCGGATGTTGCCGATGCCGCCGAGCACGGCGGCGGCGAACGCCTTGACGCCGGGGATGAAGCCCATGATGTTGGAGAAGACGAACGTCGTCCCGAAGAGGAAGCCCGCTGCCCCCCCGAGCGCACCGCCGATGATGAAGGTCCGCGAGATGGTCTTGTCGATGTCGATGCCCATGAGGGCCGCCGTCGGGGCGTCCTCGGCGACACCGCGGATGCTGCGGCCGAGCTTGGTGCCCGAGACGAGCCGGTCGAGGAACACCATCATGATCACCGCGCTGACGATGACGATGAGCTGGATCCGGGAGACGGTCGCCCCGGACCCGGGGATGGTGAAGACCGCCTTGTTCTGGTCGAAGTAGCTCGGGAACTGGTTCTGCGAGAGCCGGTTGAACAGCTTGCCGGCCAGCTGGGAGAGGAAGAAGGACATCCCGATGGCGCTGATGAGGAACGCCAGCTTGGGCGCCCCGCGTCGCCGTAGTGGTCGGTAGGCGACCCGTTCCAGGCCCCAGGCGACGGCAGCCCCGACGAGGGCGCCGGACAGCAGCCCGAGGAACATCACCAGGGTGACCTGCCACCAGGCCAGGTGCTGGCCATCGTGGACGAACATGCCGACGATCAGGTAGGAGCCGAACGCTCCTGACATGAACACCTCACTGTGCGCGAAGTTGATCAGCTGCAGGACGCCGTAGACCAGGGTGTAGCCCAGCGCGATGAGCGCATACATCGATCCTCTGGTCAGCCCGAGGACCAGGTAGTTCAGGAAGTCGGTCATGGGACGGGATTCTCCTCATTCGCGCGGGGCCACAGGCCTGATTCATGAGAATCGGGGGCCTGTGTCCGCGCGATGCGGACACAGACCCCCGATGTCTGTCACTGTGGAGCGGTTCAGCTGGCCTTGGAGACGTCTCCGAGGGAGATGATCTTGCCGTCCTTCTGGGTGTACAGGTTGACCGTGCCGGTCCCGGCCGGCAGGTCGCCGTCGGGGCCGAACTTGATCTGGCCGGTGATGCCGGCGAAGTCGGTCTTGCTGACCTGGTCGTTGACCGACTTGCGGTCGACCGTGCCGGCCGCCTTGGCCGCCTTGATGGCCGCGAGCAGGATGTTGGTCGCGTCGAAGGCCTCCGGGGAGTACGTCGACGGCGGGGTGTTGAACTTCGCGGTGTATGCCGCGGTGAAGTCCTTCGCGCTCGGCGCGACGGTCGCGTCCTGGCAGCCGCAGCTGAAGTACCAGCCGTTGCCGGCCGCTCCCGCACCGGTGGTGAACACCGAGGACTTGACGCCGTTGCCGGCGACGCGGGCGCCGGGGAACCCGACGGCGGTGAGTGCCTTGGCGAAGAGCGCGCCCTGGGCGTCGTAGCCGCCGTAGAACATGGCTTGGGCGCCGGACTGCTTCACCGTCTGGGAGATGGCGCCGTAGTCGGTCGTCTTGGCGTCGACACCCGCGGTCTGGACGGTGACGCCCTTGGCCTTGAGCTCCTTCTCGACCGCGCCGGCGACACCTGCGCCGTAGTCGGAGAGGTCGTTGACGACGAAGACCTTCTTGAACTTCTTGGCCATCCAGTCGGCGACGGCCGGGCCCTCGGCGTAGTCGTTGGGGACGACGCGGTGCCAGGTCGGGAAGCCGAGGGTCTGCAGCGTGCCGTTGCTGGCCGAGGGGTTGACGATGGTCAGGTTGGCCGCGCCGTAGATCTTGCCGACGGCCTTGCTGGCGCCCGAGAACGACGGACCGACGACACCCATCACGGTGGCGTCCTGCAGGACCTGGGCCGCCGCGGCGGGAGCCTTGGACGCGTCGCCGCCGTCATCGGCCTTGAGCAGCTTGACCGTGAAGCCGAGATCCTTCTTGGCGTTGGCCTGGTCGATGGCCAGCTGGACGCCGTTGACCTCGTTGATGCCGAGCTGGGCGTTGTCGCCGGACAGCGGGCCCTCGAAGGCAACGGTGTAGGTCGTGCCGCCGCCGCCACCGCCGGCCGAGCTCGAGAGCCCACCACCGCCGGTCGAGTTCGAGCAGGCCGTCAGGGCGAGAGCCCCGACCGCGCTCATTGCCGCGACGTTGACCAGAGTGCGAGTCCGCATCAACTTTCCTCCATGATCTGGCCCGTGCATGTGGGCCGGTGATGAACCGAACGGCCCGACATCCGGTCCGCCGTGCACGGCCCCAGGGAGGCCGACTGCGCCCAAACCCTTGCCCATGCCGGTGGGGCTGTCAAGCACCTTGGCAACAGTGTGACCTTCCCGTTTCGTAAGCGGTTCGCCGAACAACCTTTCGTCCCGTATGCCGTGTGCCAGAGATGTGCCGAACCGGTTACACCGGCATGTCGGACCGGACGCACCGGCCGGCTCACGCTGGCCGGGGTGGCGACGCGTGCGCGGCATACCGGCGGTGTGTGTGCGGCATACGGGCGGAGTATGTATATGGCATACGAGCAGGTCCCGGGTGGGAATGGTGACCCGACCCGACGCGTTGGACCCTGCGTGTTGAACCCCTCAGATCTGTACCGCTACGAGACCGACGGTCGTCTCGAACCCCGGCCCGGGGTGCTCCTCGTCGCCCTGGGTGGCTTCATGGACGCCGGCAACACCCAGCGCGTCCTGGTCAGCCACCTGCTGGAGACGAGCGACTCCGAGGTCATCGCATCCTTTGACGTCGACCAGGTCCTGGACTACCGCGGTCGGCGTCCGGGCATGGTGTTCGACGGCAGCGCGTGGGCCAGCTATGACGACCCCGCCATCCTGCTGCACCGCCTCACCGACCGGGACGGCCAGACCTACTACATCCTCGACGGTCCCGAGCCCGACTACCAGTGGGAGCGGATGGTGGAGGCGGTCCGCGAGGTCATGGACACCCTCGGCGTGACCCTCGTCGTCACCAGCCATGGCATCCCGATGGCCGTGCCGCACACCCGCCCGGTCGGCTACACCGTGCACGCGACCGACCCGACCCTCGTCGGTGACCGGGTGTCGCCGTTCGGCCGGGTCCAGGTGCCCGGCAGCTTCGCGGCCCTTCTCGAGCTCCGGCTCGGCGAGGCCGGCCGCCAGGCCATGGGCTTCGCGATCCACGTCCCGCACTACCTGGCCCAGTCCGAGTTCGCCGACGGTGCGTTGGCGGCGCTCAACGCGATCAGCGGCGCGAGCGGCCTCAACCTGCCCAACGACGCGCTCGTCGCGGCGGCCGGGGAGAGCCGGGCCGAGATCGCCGAGGCGGTCGCCCGCTCCGAGGAGGTCCGCGAGGTCGTGACGGCGCTGGAGCAGCAGTACGACCAGTTCGCGGAGAGCCAGTCGCGCCCGAGCCTGCTCGCGACCGAGACCGACCAGCTTCCGTCCGCCGACGAGATCGGCGCCGAGTTCGAGGCCTTCCTCAAGAACGTCGCCGACAGCGACTGACCCAGCTACGTCTTGGGCGCGCGCCCCCGGCATCCCCTCCCCTCCGAGGGATGCCGGGGGCGCCTTCGTGTGTGCGCGGGCGTCGCTCTCGTGTGCCGGGCGATGGGCTCGCCGAGGGCGCCGGAGTCCCTTCCCACCCTCTGCTAGCAGAGGCTGGGTCACTCAGCAGACGTTGCACCCTCTGCTGAGTGACCTACCTTCTGCTAGCAGAAGGTAGGACTTCGGCCGGGGGAGAGTGCCGCGCCTCGACCGCTCGCGTTCGCCTCTCGATGCCTCTCGTATGCCGTTTCGATGCCTCTCGTATGCCGGGCGGCGGGCTCAGCCCTTGGCCTCTGACCAGCGCCGCACCACCGAGGTGTCGGTCACGAAGCGGACCTCCTCCGAACCGGTCCACCGTCGGGCGGCGTCGTCGAGGGCGGTGGCGACCCGGGCCACCGTCTCGCTGCTGTGGTCCGCCGGCACGTGGACGAGCAGCTCGTCGTGGAGACACAGGACGATCGAGGCGCCGAGATCACGCGTGGTCGCCCGCACGGTCGCGGCCCAGGCCTTGAACAGCTCGGCCGCCGACCCCTGGATGACCGCGTTGCGGGCGAACCGGCCGCGCCCGGCATCCAGCGCGGGATCGGCTCCGGTCGGGGTCGTGTCGACGCCGAAGTCGGTCCGTACGAGCCGACCACCGAAGGTTCGGACCGGCTGGCCACGCTGCCCCGCGGCATACGCCCGGTCGAGGTGCGCCATCGCCACCGGGTAGGCCCGTTCGAGTCCGGCCAGGGCCTCTCCGGCGGCTCCGCTCCGCTGCCCGTACATCGCCGCGAGGACCGCGACCTTGGCGACCGGCCGCTCCACGCGGAGTCGCTCGGCGACCGGGGCGTAGAGGTCGTCGGCCCTCGTGGCGGCGGCGAAGGTCTGGTCACCGGATACGGCCGCGAGGACCCGCGGCTCGATCTGGCCGAGGTCGGCCCGGACGAAGACGTGCCCGTCCTCGGCCGCCACGGCAGGTCGAAGCGAAGCGGGCAGGTTGTGCAGGCCGTTCTGCGCGGTCATCCGGCCAGCCGCGCCGTCGCACGCCGACCAGGCGCCCCGCAGCCGGTCGTCGGAGCCCACGTGGGTGTCGAGCCACCCGTATCCGTAGGTCGTCGCGATCCGCTCATCGGCCCGCCAGGCCAGCAGGGCAGGGACGACGGGGTGGACGTCGCGGTAGGCGTCCAGGACCCATTTGCGGGTGTTGGGGACGGCGATCCCGACCGAGGCGAGCAGCTCCAGGACCCGAGCCGGGTTGCGAAGGTCGACCCGGCCGGCGCCGGGGACGAGGTCGAGGACCCGCCGGTCCCGGTCGTGGCGTGCAGCCAGCGCCTCGTCGGCGTTGGTCGGGCGTGGTCCGGCCGACGCGGCGATGAGACGCTCGGCCTCCGCCCGGTCGATGGGAAGCCCGTCGCGCTCGAGCTCGACGCAGAGCAACGCGGCCGCGGACTCCGAGTGGACGGTCGCGACCTCGCGTGGCGAGCACTCGCCCAGCTGCGCCAGATGGCACTCGTATGCCGCCCGCGCCCAGCTCTGGATCCGGCCGTCAGTGGTCAGCCAGCGGTCGGTGCCGGCCTCCGGGCGGAGGTGGCCCGTCGAGAGAACCACGGCATCGGGGTCCTCCGAATCCGTTGCCGCAGAGGCGAACCCGAACAGGTCGTCAGCGGGCGTAGTGGGCAGGTCCGAGAGATCGAGGCCGTTCGCTGCGGCCCAGGCACGGCCAGGACTGACCGACCATCCGCCGTGTTGGAGCCGGTGCGCCTCGGTGATGTCCCAGGTCCGGGCCAGGTGGGTCCCCGAAGCCACGACCGGTGTGATATCGGGAGAAGCGACCCACCCGACCCACCGGGGCCGAGCGCTCGCCTCCACCTCGGCGACGACGCCCGGGAGGTCGATGAGGCTGCCACTCCAGCGCCAACGTGGTGACCACAGGGCAGCCCGGTCGGCCGACCGGGCGAGTGCCACGGCGGCGCCGGGTGGGGGCAGAGCGGTCACCCGCGCAGGGTAACCGCGGCATACGACAGGCTCCCTGTCCGCGGCATACGACAGACGCCGCCACGGGACGGAGTGGTGAAACCGACAGCGTCAGTTCCCTCGCGCCCCAGCCGAATTCCCAACCTCTGCTAGCAGACCTTGGTTCACTCAGCAGAGGCTGCAACCTCTGCTGAGTGACCTAACCTCTGCTAGCAGAGCTTGCGTCGGGGGTGGAGGCAGGGGCGTCGGGGGTGGCCGAGGCGGCGGACTTGAGGGCGGTCTGGCGCTTGATCCGGGACAGCATGGCGACCATCCCGCGCAGCCGCAGCGGCGACACCACCTCGGCGAGGGCGAACGACATCGGTGCGTCGTCCGGGGTGCCGAGCACCTCGGCCACCGTCCGTCCGTCGAGCCCCTCGTGCAGGATGCCCGCGAAGCCGCGTGTCGTCGGTGCCTCCGGCGGGGCCGAGAAGAACAGGTCGACCCGCTGGTCGTCCGGAGCCACGCCCGGCGAGGCCCCCACCTCGACGACGAGGAAGAGCGGCGACTGGCACTCGTGGACCTGCTCGAGCTGGTCGAGGTGACCGGCATACCGCTCGGGCAGCGGAGGCAGCTCGTCGCTGAACTCCAGGAGCAGCTGCAGCCGCTCCTGGGGCGAGGAGTCGCGGAAGTCCGCGGCGATCTCAGCCAGGGACTCCGGCATACGAGAGCTGTTGTCGGACACCGGAGCTCACTTCTCGATGGGGACGCGCACGGCGTTGCCCCACTCGGTCCAGGACCCGTCGTAGTTGCGGACGTTGTCGAAGCCGAGCAGGTGGGTGAGGACGAACCAGGTGTGCGAGGAACGCTCCCCGATCCGGCAGTAGGCGACGACGTCCTCATCAGGGGACAGGCCCTGCTCGGTGAGGTAGATCGCCTCGAGCTCCGCGCGCGGCTTGAAGGTGCCGTCCTCCGCGGCGGCGCGAGCCCATGGGACCGACTTGGCGCCGGGGATGTGGCCACCGCGGACGGCGCCCTCCTGCGGGTAGTCGGGCATGTGCAGCAGCTCGCCGGAGTACTCGCCGGGGGAGCGGACGTCGACGAGCGGCTTGCCGAGGTGGGCGAGGACGTCGTCCTTGAACGCGCGGATCGGCGCGTCGTCACGGGCCGACAGGGGGTATGCCGCGTCGTCACCGCCCGCTGGGACGCTCGGCACCTCCCGGGTCATCTCGCGACCCTCGGCCACCCACTTGGCCCGGCCGCCGTCGAGCAGCCGGACATCGGGATGGCCGAACAGGCTCATGACCCACAGGGCGTAGGCGGCCCACCAGTTGCTCTTGTCGCCGTAGACCACGACCGTCGTGTCGCGACTGATCCCGCGGGCCGTCATCAGCCGCGCGAACTGCTCGGCGCCGACGTAGTCACGGGTCAGCGGGTCGTTGAGGTCCTGGTGCCAGTCCAGCTTGAGCGAGGTCGGGATGTGGCCGGTCTCGTAGAGGAGGACGTCCTCGTCGGACTCGAGGATGACGATGCCGGTCCCCGGCCCGGTCGCGCCGGCCGCGATCTGCGCGGCGAGCCAGTCGGTGGTGACCAGCCGCTCGGGGTGGGCGTATGCCGCGATCTTGGCGTCGGTGGTGTCAGTGGCGCCGGGCTGGTCAGCGGGGGAGGAGGTCATGTCCTCAAGGCTAGCCCGCACGGCCACCATGGCAGGATGGCCGTCGGCACACGCTCCCGACCTGCGGCGACACCGCCCGTGGGCGGATCGACAAGGAGGCGCCACGTGGTTTTCGGACTCGGCAAGGACGACAACGCGGGGCCGCACCGTTCGGCCCTCGACCAGGCCCAGGACGCACCGACCGACCACGGCGTCATCGGCAACTCGGCCACCCGGGTCGTCGAGAACCTCCTCGACACCGGCATCGACGGCAAGGGTCCGTTCGACTCGGCCGCGAAGGTGGCCGACTCGGCCCTGCGCAAGCACGGCGGCGACGTCGACCGGGCCATCTCCGGGGTCGTCTCCAGCCATCTCACCCTGGCTGCCGCCGGTGGGTTCGTCACCAGCGTCGGCGGGTTCGTCACCCTGCCGGTCGCGCTGCCGGTCAACGTCGTCGGCTTCTACCTCCTCGCGACCCGGATGACCGCGGCGATCGCCCGCCTGCGCGGCTACGACATCGCCAACCCGCAGATCCGCTCGGCCGTCCTGCTCACCCTCGTCGGTGCCGATGCCGACGACCTGCTCGCCAAGGCCGGCATGGTCGTCCCGACCTCGGGCACGATCACCAACCTGGCCGCCCAGCGGCTGCCCGGGCCGGCCCTCATGGTCCTCAACAAGGCGGTCGGCTTCCGCCTCCTGTCGACGGCGGGCAAGAAGACGCTCAGCCGGTTCGGTCGCAAGATGCCGCTCGTCGGCGGCGTCGTCGGCGCCGGGATGGACGGCTGGCTGCTCCACCGGATCGCCGAGAACGCCCGCGGCGAGTTCCCGCCCGTCGCCCCGCTGCTGACGGCGACGCCGCACGGCTCCTGAACCACCCGGCATACGGGAATCCGAGTCGCACGCCGGTCGTTTGACAGGTCGGTGACCAGCGGGGGAGTCCCACTGGCGCGAGTGACCGTAGGAGTCAACATGGCCGTCCGCCACCGAGTGTCGATGGTGCGCAACCTCGGCAACGCCATCCGCATCGCCACCCGCCCCGGCTCGCCGAGCGTGTCCGAGCGGGCGACGGCGCTGCCGCGGATGGTTCGCGCGACCGTGTCCGGCCAGTACACCGGCACCAGCGTGCTGCGGCTGGCGGCACTGGCCGGGGCCGTCGCCTACGTCGTGTCGCCCGTCGACCTCATCCCCGAGGGGCTGTTCGCCGTCTTCGGCCTCGCGGACGACGCGATGGTGCTGTCCTGGCTGGCGGCCAACCTGGTGACCGAGACCGAGGCGTTCCTCGCCTGGGAGAAGGACGTCGCCGCGTTCTCCGGCAGGACGCCGTATGCCGGTCAGTCACCGCACGCCGGAACGGAGCCCGCTGCCTCCTCGGGCCCCGCGAGCACGGTGTCCGGCCGCGTCGTGAGCTGACCGCCCGGCTTTCTCCTGCGTCTGCGGATCTGAGTGCCGGGACCCTCAGATCCGCAGACGCAAGAATCTGGGGGGGCCGAGTGTGCCGTTGTCCACAACCCGTGCAGGCACTTGGGCGTTGTCCACAGATTTGGACCTCGGCTCAGAGCGGGCTCGCGCGCCGGGCTTGGACGGGCCGAGGCTGGGCGGCATGGACACCATCACCGTCGGCAGCACAGTCGACTTCGTCGTCACCATCCCCTACCAGCTCGGCTACCACCCGGGACAGTCGCTCGCCGTCGTCGGCTTCGTCGGCAAACGGGTGCTCGGCATCATGCGCATCGACCTGTGCGAGCCGGATCGGCCCGACGTCGGCGCCGACTGCCTGAGAACGTTCGCCGGAGCCGGTGCCGACGGCGTCATCATCGTCGCGTTCGAGAGCCGGCCCAGCCAGGGGGCCAGCCTGCTCCGGTCCTTCCGGGACGGTGCCGCGGCCCACGACATCGCGGTCCGCGACTGCTTCATCGTGCGAGGCAGCGAGTGGTTCGCCGTGAGCGCGACCGGCCATGCCCTCGGCCGGGCACGGCCACTTCCCGATGCCAGTCGGGTCCCGGCGATCGCCGAGTTCGTCGCGAGGGGTCGGTCGCCGATGGCGGATCGCCAGGCGCTCAGGACCCTCGTGGAGTGCGAGGAGTCGACCCGGTCCGCCGAGGTCGGCCACCGGGTGAGGGGCCTGGTGACGTCGCTGACCCGTCCGCCCGCCCCCCTGACCGACCTGGGCGACCCACCCGTCACGCGGGAGGCGGTCCGGTCCTGGCAGCTGCTTCTCACCGAGCCGGAGCCGCCCGTCGACGACGTCGACCTCGTGGCCGTCGCCCTTGTCGGGCTCCTCGACCGGGGCTGGCGCGATGGCCTCCTCGCCTGGCTGTGCCCCGACAGCATGTCGCTCGACCTGCTCCGCGCGGACGTCCTCGCTGCCCTGCAGGCGATCCCACGTGCGGTTTCATCGGAACCGGGTCCTCCAGCGGCCGGGACAGACGATGGGCCGGCGGACGCGGCGGACGCCGACAGCCCGGTGCGAGATGAGCTGGGGCGCCGGCTGTTCTCGCTCTGCCGCCTCCTGCCCGACGACACCGGTGAGGCGGCCGCAGCCGTCCTCACCGTCGCGGCCCACGTCTCCTGGTGCGACGGTGACGGCACGCTGGCCTCGATCGCGCTCGAGCGCGCGCTCCGCGTGGCCCCGCGATACCGCCTGGCCGAGCTGCTCGACCGTCTCGTGGCTGCCGGCGTTCGGGCGAGCGATGCCAGGACCGTTGCGACGCAGTCGGTCCACGAGGTCGACCCGGCCGCGTGACAGTGATGCACCGCTCTGGCCTCCCTACCCGGCGGTGACGGCGACGACGCCCAGCACGCCCGGCACGATGACGGCAAGGGTCGCCGCGAGCCCGAGCACCTGCGGAACAGCATGTCCTGGTGCTTGCTCGCACTGTTGCCGATGATCAGGGTGCCGGCGACGTGAATCGGGTTCATGACCATGAGGGCCGCCGGCACGCAGACGGCACAGACGATCCAGAAGGTTTGTGGTGTCCCGCCGAAGGACGTGAAGACCAGAGGCATCATCAGCCCCAGGACCCCGAGCGTCGAGCTCTCGATGTTGCACAGGAGGGCCGTCATGTAGGCCATGACGAGATGAGGAGGGTGCCGGTGCCGAGGTGCTGAAGGTCCTTCTCGATCGAGTTCATGGTGCCGATCTGCTCCATCAGCCCCAGGTAGGTGAGCAGGCCGCACAGCAGGAGAACGCTGTTCCACGGGATCCATGCCAGCAGCGCGTGCTCCTTGGGGTGGAAGACGATCTGGAGCAGGGCCGCCAGGCACATGGCGGTCACGCCAACATCGGTCTTGGGGACGACGACGAGGAAGACGAAGAGGACGAGGGCCAGACCGGAGCACCAGGCGTATGCCGCATGGTGCTGCTGGCCGTCGGCGGACTCGGCGAGCGCCGGAGCCGGCCACACCTCCGAAGCGCGTCCCCGTCGCGCGCGGCGGGCGAAGATGAGCTGTAGGACGATGACGACGGCGATGGCGACGGACACCGCCCACAGCCGCCAGCCGGAGTAGCCCACGTGTAACTTGTCCGCCGCAGCCCGGACGACCGCGACCTCCTCGAGTGCAGTTCGTTACCCCCGGTCACCTTCGCGGTCGATCGGAGGATATACCTCGATATCCGCCGGGGCCGGGATCACCGACTGGTCTGCGCCAGGACCGGTCGGGCTGGCCGGCGAACCCGCCTGACCGGCCATTTCAGGCAATGGACAGGGGGATTGCCGGCGCGAGGAGCGGGCCTATCATCGGTGCAGGTCATGAGTTCCAGCGTCAAGCTCCGGCTCGCTGGGCGGCAACCCTCCTCGCGGTGGGGTGCCCCGGGTGATGACCTGGCCCCGTGGACCTGCGGGGCAAGCGCGACGCGAGGACTCCACCGACCATGACTGTGACGGCCGACCCCAAGACCGCAGGGCCTGTCTGGCGCCCCGGTGACGACCCCGGGCACCGTCAGTTCGTCCAGATCGGCGCATTCGACCTCGAGACCGGCGGGCGGCTCGACGCGGTCACCGTCGCCTACGAGACGTGGGGGACCCTCAACGAGGACGGCGACAACGCGGTCCTCGTGGAGCATGCCCTCACCGGCGACAGCCACGTCAGCGGTCCGTCCGGTGGCGGACATCCCACGGCGGGCTGGTGGGAGGGTCTGGTCGGCCCGGGTGAGCCGCTGGACTCAGACCGCTGGTTCGTCGTCGCGAGCAACGTCCTCGGCGGCTGCCAGGGCACGACCGGGCCGGCGTCCTTGGCCCCTGACGGGCAACCGTGGGGCGCTCGTTTCCCGTATGTCACGATCCGCGACCAGGTGGAGGTCGAGGCGCGCCTCGCCGACCACCTCGGGGTTGCCACCTGGGCTTCGGTGATCGGCGGCTCGATGGGCGGCATGCGCGTGCTGGAGTGGGCCGTGAGCCACCCCGCCCGGGTCCGGTCGGCGGTCGTCCTCGCCAGCACGGCATACGCCACGGCCGACCAGATCGGATGGTGCCACCCCCAGCTGCTGGCGATCGAGGCCGACCCCGACTACCAGGGCGGCGACTACTACGACACGGGGCGCGCGCCGGATACGGGGCTGGGCATTGCCCGCCGGATCGCCCACATCACCTACCGTTCGGACCCGGAGCTGGCCGAGCGGTTCGGGCGCGATGCCCAGGGCGCGGCGAGCCCGGTGGGCGGGGGCGGACAGTTCACGGTCGAGAGCTACCTGGACCACCACGCCGGCAAGCTGGTCGGCCGCTTCGACGCCAACTCCTACCTCACTCTCACCCGGGCGATGAACTCCCACGACGTCGGTCGCGGTCGTGGTGGGGTCGAGGCCGCGCTGGCCACAGTCACAGCACGGACCCTGGTGGTCAGTGTCGACAGCGACCGCCTGTACCCGCCACGTCTGTCGACCGAGATCGCCGATGCCATCCCCGGGGCGACCATCGCCGAGATCCACTCCGACCACGGGCATGACGGCTTCCTGCTCGAGGCCACCCAGGTCGGGGACCTCCTCGGGGACCACCTTGCCGCAGCGGCGCAGGACCGGATCGGGTAGCGTCAGCCGAAGGGTCCACCGTCGGATCGCGGCCAATATCGAGGAGGCTCGGATGTCCATCGTCGTCGGGTACATCCCCACCAAGGAGGGCCGCGCCGCGCTTGCGCGGGCCGCGGAGGAGTGCCTGCTGCGGCAGACCAACCTCGTGGTGATCAACAGCCAGCGGGGCAGCTCTTTCGATGACGCTGAGGCGAGCCGGTTCGAGGAGGAGCTGCAGCGCGTGCAGGCCCAGCTCGACGAGGCCGGCATCGACCACGAGGTGCGCCAGCTCGTGCGGGGCCTGGAGCCCGCAGAGGACCTCGTCGCTGTCGCCGACGAGGAGAAGGCTGACTTCATCGTCATCGGCCTGCGGCGTCGCTCGCCGGTCGGCAAGCTCATCCTCGGCTCCAATGCGCAGCGGATCCTGCTCGAGGCGTCCTGCCCGGTGCTTGCCGTGAAGGCCGCCGACTGACGCGCGGGGGAACGCTCGCCGCGAGCGGCTGGGGTCCAATTCGGACCGACGGAATGTCATGCCCGCCGACCGACGTTTATAATGTCTAGAGCGAGTCCGGTCAACCCCCCACGAACGTCACGGTCCCTCCGTCGTCAACCGGACTCGAAGCCCCCAGCACAGTCGATCCCCGGTTCGTCGTGCCCGCGCTTCGGCGTGCGGTGACCAGCCGGTGAGTGATTCCGCGACGAAAGGTTGCCGGTGTCCGTGTCCAGCAAGTCCACGGGTTCTGCCCCTGCCCTGCCCACCGAGTTCTCCCACCCCGCCCTGCAGGCGGTCATCAAGAAGGGCCGCACCGCCGGCGTCGTCGACGGGGCAACCGTCGGTGCCGCCATCGCCGAGTCGGGCATCAAGCCGGCCCGCGCCAAGGCCGTCCTTCGCGCGCTCGCCGACCACGGCATCGAGGTGACCGTTCCCGAGCCGGCCAAGAAGACCGCCGCAACGACGAAGGCTGCGGCGCGCAAGGCCCCCAGCACGGCCAAGACCACGACCGCGAAGGCTGCACCCCCCGCCGCCAAGGCCGCGCCCGCCAAGGTCGCCGCGACCAGGAAGGTCGCCGCGGCGACGGCTTCCGGCGACGAAGCGGCGTCCCGCCCGGCCGCCCGTACCGCGACCACCAAGGCCGCGACCACCAAGGCGGCTGCGGCCAAGGCGGCGGCGGCCAAGGCCGCTGTCGCGCCTGGCGCTCCGGCTGGCGGCCCGGCCAAGCGCGCCGCGAAGAAGGCGCCGGCCAAGAAGGCCGTCGCCGGCGACGACGCTGCCGGCGCAGACGGCGATGATGAGGTCGAGGTGGACCTGGAGGAGGTGGAGGTCGACGTGGCCGAGGAGGTTGTCGTCGTCGCCGCCGAGGCCGACGCGGACTCCGATGACGACTCCGACGACGACACCCCCAAGCCGGCCAAGGCCGCCGACGACGACAACGAGTCGGCCGGCTTCGTCATCCGCGACGACGATGAGGAGGACGCCCCTGCCCAGCAGGTCGTCACCGCCGGCGCCACTGCCGACCCGGTCAAGGACTACCTCAAGCAGATCGGCAAGGTCGCACTCCTCAACGCCGAGCAGGAGGTCGAGCTCGCCAAGCGGATCGAGGCAGGCCTGTTCGCCGAGGAGCGGCTCAACTCCGGCGACAAGCTGGAGATGAAGCTGAAGCGCGAGCTGTGGTGGATCGCCCAGGACGGCAAGAAGGCCAAGAACCACCTGCTCGAGGCCAACCTGCGGCTCGTCGTCTCCCTCGCCAAGCGCTACACCGGCCGCGGCATGCTCTTCCTCGACCTCATCCAGGAGGGCAACCTCGGTCTGATCCGCGCAGTAGAGAAGTTCGACTACACCAAGGGCTACAAGTTCTCCACGTATGCCACCTGGTGGATCCGCCAGGCGATCACCCGCGCGATGGCCGACCAGGCCCGCACCATCCGGATCCCGGTGCACATGGTCGAGGTCATCAACAAGCTGGCCCG
>Ga0073909_10000031_pt1 | contig 56899 bp, 47 predicted proteins | sample Coa_R1_6_FD_66439 | JGI IMG/M metagenome (GOLD analysis project Ga0073909, IMG submission 66439) | Surface soil microbial communities from Centralia Pennsylvania, which are recovering from an underground coalmine fire. - Coalmine... | ecosystem: Environmental > Terrestrial > Soil > Unclassified... | reverse complement strand
TTCCGGTTCCGCGAACCAGACGGACGCGGCGCGAATCATGCCGGGCGAGAAACAATAAAGAGTGAGCGCGACGAATCCACCTTCGTTGCCGTAGAGGCGGCGGGCGACGTACCAGAGAGACGCGCCGAGCAAGAGTCCGAAGGCAAGGTGCGGGATGCGAGCGAGCCATCCCCAGTAAAACAGCGAGTTGGACTGGAAGCGTCCCGGCCAGACGAGCAGGGGCGCCGACGAAATCAGATACCAAAGCGCGGAATGATCGGGGTCGAAACCGTCGTTGTCGCGAATGCGAGGCGGCGGGCCGGGACCGAGTGCGGAGTGGGGATCAGCCGCGATGGGCGGGGAGCGGTGCCACATGCGCAGGCCAGTGTCGAGGCGATACCACTCGCGGAGATCTATATCGCCGGTGCGCAGGTTGTGGCTGATCAGCCACGTGCACTGCGCCAGAAAAATCATCAGCAGAGTTCCGGCGATCCATTGTGGCTTGCCAACAGGTCCCAGCATAAAAAATGAGGCGAAGAATAAGGAGCGAGTGTTTTACCATGACGGAGGGCGATTCCGCAGTACTTCGTAATGAGCGAGCCGCAGACGCCAGCCGCGATTCCGCCGAAACAGCATGTCGAGGCGACGAATTCTTCCCAAAACCTTTTGAGTGAGCCAGCACGGAAGTTTCCGGGCGAGCGCATTTTCTTTGAGGGCGAGAATGTGCGCGTGGAGTGGAAGGTCCTAGGCTATTTCGGCTTTTGGTGGATCACCATGTACTGGTTGATGTGGCTGGGCGTTTCACTGTTTCACGAGCCCGTGCATGGCCCGGCGCTTTTGTGGCGCGAGATGTACCAGGAATTCGCGATGGCCTTGGGCGCGCTGCTGCCAGCGATCGTGATGGGACGCTTTGAGGGACGCAGCATTGGCGATTTTGGACTGCCGGTGCGACAGGCCTTCGGGAAATTATTCTGGGAGGGCGCGGTTTGGGGTCTGGCGGCCATTACTTTGTTGCTGATCGCGCTGCGCATTGCGCACGCGTTTTATTTTGGGCAAGTGGTGTTGCACGGAGTGCGAGTCCTGCGGTTCGCGGCTTTCTGGGCCGTGTATTTCGTAGTGGTTGGAATTTTCGAAGAGTCGTTGGTCCGCGGATACGCCCTGTTCACACTGGCCCGCGCGTGGGGATTTTGGCCGGCCGCCGTGGCTTTGTCGCTGGTGTTTGGAGCGATCCACATGCGAAATCCGGGCGAGACTTGGCTGGGGTTGCTGGGCGTGGTTGCGATTGGAATGTTCTTTTGCCTGACGCTCTATCGGACGGGAAGCTTGTGGTTTGCGGTTGGGTTCCATGCTTTCTGGGATTGGGGACAGACGTTTCTTTATTCCGTGCCCGATAGTGGGACGGTAGAGCCGGGGCACCTGATGCGTCCGGTGTTTCACGGGAATGATTGGCTGACCGGCGGGAGTGTTGGGCCGGAGGCCAGCGTGGTTTGCTTCCTGGTGATTGCGGTGGTGGGGGCGGCGTTTGAACGGCGGTATCGGGTTGCTCGCTGGGCTGTGGTTCCGCCACCGACTAACGGCAAAAGCGTGTAAACGCAGAGATCGCAGAGAACGGCCGCAGAGTTCGCAGAGGAAATCTTTAGGGTCGAAGGGCCGCCGTGGCTTTTTAGGCCGCGGCGGCTTGGTTTAGGGCGAGCGCAAGATGCTCGCGACTGCCGGCAGGATGCCGGAGCCACTTTTTACCTCGGCGCGATACTTCTTACCAGGAATAGTGAACTGTATAGGTGACTGCTGTTTCTCCGTCAGGCTTGACGGTGACGGGGAACTCGATCGTCTGGGCATCAATTTTGCGGGACGCCGTCGATTGCTCGGCCAGCTTCCAGTTGTTGCAGCGATAGAGGTGCTCGACTACGCGGATGTTTGCTGCTTCTTTTTTATGGTTGCGGACGCGAATCTCGAAGGACTCGTCCATCCAGTGCTGGCTGTTTTCGACGTGGTAATTGGTGCGCTTGCGCTCGCCCACAATGTCGAAGGCGTTGCCGGTATAGAGGCGTAGCGTTTCGTCTTTTGGCGTGTGGTCGATCGAATTTTCACCGATGAATTCGAGATGGCCGTCTGTATCGCGCCGGTAGAAGCGCAGGCGGCCCTTGGGCAGCGCGATGCCGAGGTGGTTCGCTTCGGAGTTCTTGAATTCCTGCATGACGAACACTTTCGAATTTGATTGCGTGCCGTAGCTGGGGTCCTGCCGGATCTGGTCGGGATTGTAGTAGCCGTACTGCGCTACCTGCGCGCCGTCGTAGACGTAAAGGCGTTGTGAATGGACTCCGGTTGCGCTCACGAATTCAACCTGCTTGGTCTCCTGATCGTGAATGGTAGTGGCACGTTGCAAGGTGTAGAGGTGGAATTCGTCGAACGATTTCTCCTGCACGACATTCTCTGCGCGTTCGTCGGCCAAGCGCGCTTTCATTGCGCCGGATATGGCCATCGGTGCGCCTGGGGGCGCGAGTTTGTTTACATCGCCCGCCATCAGCTTGATCTGGGCGTTCTCGAATGTCTTGCCACTCTGATTCTGCATGGTGATCCATCCGACCAGATCGACGAGGTTGGTCTGGTTCGCGCCATCGGCGACGACCAGGTTGTAGTCTGCGTGCCAATTCATGCCGCCACTCACGTAGGAGAGTTCGGCATCGAAGGCGCCGGGCTTGTCGGTCTCGAGCAGCCAGCTCAGCGTGGGTTTGAGGATGGAGTCTCCGCTCAGTGCGGGGAAGAGCGGCTGTCCGGGCAATCCGAAGCGCAGCACGCCGTCGACTTCGATGATGGGCTGGCTGTATGCCGGTTGCTGCTGATATCCGTTGGCGTAGCTGTAGCTGGGCACGTAGCCGCTGCGAATGACTTTGCCCTTGATGATCTGCTCGGGCTGAACCTGGAATTCGATAGTCTTGCCTTCGTAGAACGAGAGCAGCAGTTCCTGCGAGACGGGATCGTTGCGGTAGTTCTGCTCGAGAATTTGCAAGGTGCGTCCGTCGGGATCGCGCAAGATGACAGAGTCGGGTTCGACGTGTGCGGCGATGCCAGCGTATTCGATGTGGTTGGCTCCGGATTTCAGGTCGAGTGGCAAGTGCTCGCGCGCGACGAAGAAGTTCTGGTTGTAGATGGTGAGGGCCGGTCGAGATTCCGGCGTGATCGATTTCTCCTGTGCGGTTGCTGCGAAACAAAGCGCCAGGGTGAGCAAGAGTGTTTTCACGTTGAGTTCCCTCGTTTCGGCTGCGACGCATATTTCGCGTCTATTGAGAGAACGCCGGCTGGGAGGAAACTTGCGGTTCCGCGAGCACGAGCACAAGGGCCGAGGAGCACGTTGGTAATCAAAAGTAACGCGATGCGAGGAGCAGGTAACTCGCGAAGAAAAATTCCCACCCTAACGTCACAAAAAGAGCGCGACGTTAGGATGGGCCACTCAGGGTTAACGGCGTGCGAGGGAGACGAACTGAATCGCGTCGAATTTGGCGAGTGCTTCGAGCTTGTCGATAGCAAGATTGCCGGCCAGCATTTTCTGAGCCTTATGATCTTGCGTGATCTCGAAACCAAGTGCTCGCAGTTGTTCGCGCGTTGCGGAAGAGTCGGTAGTCAGCCAGATCTCAACGGCGATCTTGCCGGCATGCGTGTTTGCACACGGGGCAGTGGCATTCGTTGTCTGGCGGACGCAGTCGAGGGCTGCGAGCACCGCGGGGTGAAGTTTGCTTTCCAGCACGCGCCGCTCGGCGCTGGGAGCTTTTGTTGCTAGCTTGTCAGCACTGTCAGAATCTGGCAATCCCGCAACCGCGACCGTTGCCGGAGCCGCCCTGGGCGCCGGTGCCCTTCCCCGCACGACGACTTGGGAGTTTCCAGCAGTGACCTCGACGGTCTGATTCGCCGCAGTGCCATGATAGGTGTTGGATGCAGTGAAGGCGCCACTGCCGACACCACCACCCGCACCGGCAACAATTCCTCCCGATTGTGCACTCAACTTTGCGAATTGGGACAGCCGATCGTATTCCTTCTGCTCACCAAACACACCTTCATGACTAACGCCCTCTGGCATCTCAACCGGCACTTCGACGCGTTGTGGTTTACCGTCCTTAGTGACGATCTTGTCTTCAACCGCGACGAACGACGTGAACTGCGTCATCAGGCGGTAGTCGAGGCCGAGTTGCGTGATCTGTGCCTGCAGTGCGGGCTTCATGGTTCCCTGCTGAAGGCCCACCCAGTCTTGCGACGTGAGGCTGTCGATACGGCGCCGTGCCCAGAAGCCGGCGAGCGCGTCAAAAGGCGGAGTGCTCGAAGAGAAGGCAACAGAGATATCCCGCGTGAAGGGTCCTCCGGCGCGCGTGCCTTTCAGGTGTACTTTTCCGCTGGCGGACTGGGTGTAGCGACCGGTGATGACGAGTGGCTGACCGCTGAAGAGGTCGGGCAGACGGGTGGGGTAAACATCGGTGACGGGCAGGCCGCCCCAATCGATGTCGAGATCGGTGAGTATTGGCGAACGTACGCGCTCGTAGAAGCGGTCGGCAGCTTCGTCGGCTTTTTCGGCGAGGTTAACGTATTCGACCGCGCCACGGCCGGCTTCGGCCATCTTGTCGAGCAGGAAGCGATTGACTGCGGTGCCAATGCCGAAGGCGAAGACACGCGCGTTGGGGTGCTTCTGCACTTCGCCGACAATTTCCATGTCGTTTCCGACGTAGCCATCAGTGAGAAAACACACCACGCGCACGTGGTCTTGCTTGTCAGACGGCGCCAGAGACGCGCGGATGGCTTTCATCATTTCGGTACCGCCGCCGCCCGTGCGGCCGGCAAGGACGGCTTTGGCCTTGCGAATGTTCTCGGCCGTTGGGTAGACCGGCTCCGGGAAGACGATGTGCGTGTCGCCGGAGAAGGTGATCAGGTTGAACGTGTCACCGGGATAGAGTTCGTCGAGCGCGCGGCTGATCACTCGCTTGGCTTGTTCGAGCGGGAAGCCCGACATGGAACCGGAGGTGTCGAGCACGAACACCAGTTCTTTCGGCTGAATGTCGGATTCGGGAAGGCGCGCCGGCGGCTGCAAGATCATCGTGAAGAAGCCGCCTGCACCCTTCGATCGGCCAGGGGATGGGGAGGTCAGAACGGCGTCGGCAATCTGTTCGCCGGCGACGTCGTAGCGCAGGATGAAATCCTTGTTGGGGATGACGGCTTCGTCGACCAGGCGGACGGTGGCGCGGCTCGCGCTCTGGCGATCGACGTTGATGACGTGCGTCTTCGAATGCAGCTCCTGGATGGGGATACCGGCATCCAGCGCGAGTTCTAGCGAGATGTCGTGTCCTGCACGCGTGCCTTTTGCTGCGAGCCACGGAGTGATGCGTGAAGCGTCGGGGACGCGATTCGTGTCAGGCGCCCAGCCGCCGCCCTGTTGACCGATGGCTTGGCCGGGGATGTAACGCGGGCCAACCACCAGGGGGAAGACGAATTCGTATGAGCCCGCGTCGTAGCGCAACGTCTCGACATAGCTGATGGTGACGGTGACCTGTGCGCCGGGCAGAATGTTCGCGACCGATTGCGTGAAGATGTTGGGCCGCTCCTGATCGAGAAGGGCAGCGACGTGGCCGGTGTTTTTGGCGTGCTCGTAGATCGCGCGCGCCTCTTCGCGGCGCTTGATCAGACCGCGCACGGTGCGATCGCCAATCTGGATGGTCATGTCGTCGACTGCAGCGTCCTGCGGGAGCGGGAAGGTATAGACCGCTTCGACATTCTCGGCCGCGGTGTTTGAGAAAATTTGCGTGACGGTGACGCGCGCGAGGAATCCGCTGATGCCGGCGCGAACGTCGGTGTGCTTCAGCGGGCAGTCGCCCTGGATCTTGCCGTCTTTGCCCACAATGGCGAGGGAGCCGGGAGTTTGTCCGGGGGCGGGCGCAGCAAGAACAGGGTTGTTGGAACTGGCGACAACCAGCAGAAGAACAGTGAGCAGACAGAGGGAGAGACTCGAGCCCCGGGGTTGGCGTTTCATACGAACCTCCGCGACGTGATGGCTTGGAACGTTTCCGACGAATTGGCGTTGCCTGTGCTCATGGAATTTTGCTCGTTTGCATTCGACAGCTAGATAGAATTTGCAGCCTTCGAACCAGCCGCGTCGAAGAAACGGCGACTGGTCCAGCGGAACAAGCGCCATGCGACGACGACAGCGAACAAGATGGTCATACTCCAGGCCAGGATGACCGGCACGTAGAACAGAACCGCGGTCATGGTGGCGGCATAGTCCGCAATGGCGTCGAGACCGTCGCGGGCGGCGACCTTGAGTTGATAAAGCGGGCGCCAATTCAGCCCGAAGACCTGGGCATCGGCGAGGGTCCGCAGCGAAATGCTGATGGCCACGGTCTCGACCTGCTTTGAGAGCGTCTGAAATTCGGCCTGTTGCTGCTCGATTTGCCCGCGTACTTCGCTCAGCTTTTCACTGACCTCGAGCAGGTCATCCACCTTGTAGGCGCTCTTCATGATGGTGAGGTATTGCGCTTCTTCGGCGCGCAGGTTGCGGAGGCGTGCCTCCATGTCGACGTACTGGCGGGTGACGTCCTGGGCTTCAGTCTTTTCGCTCTCGACGCGTGCGGCGAGTTTGCGGATGCCGAGTGTGGCGTCGTTAATACGTGCGGCCGGAACGCGGATGGTGATGTCGGCGGTGGGAGAGTCCTTTCTTCCGCCGATTTGTGCGGTCTCCAGATAACCTCCCATGGACTCAGCCATGAGGCGGATCTGCTCGGCGGCGTCGGTGGGATTTTTGACTGTGAGTTCGAGTGATCCGGTGCGCACGAGTTTGCGATCGATGGTGGCGGACGATGATTTCGCTGGAGCTTTGTCTGCCGCTGGCAGGGTACTTTGTGCGTCACGCAATCCCGCTGTAGGTACGGACACCGGAGCGGACACGTGCAAGGCTCCTCTTGCCGATTGCTCTTCGGCGTACATGTGGCCGGCGGATGACAGGGCGGACTCTTCCGCCTGGCGTGCGAAGGCAGCCTGGTGAGACATCTCGGCCGCGTTGCGACTTCGAAGAAGGTTGGGGATCGCGATCGCGGCTACCAAAAGGATCACCGCGCTGGAAACTGCCAGTGGTACCCAGAGCTTCTCTGCCGACTTCAAGGAACCCGTGATGACTGACATGTCTCGTCTCCTGTGACGAGAACGTGCTTCGGGACACGGCTTGCAGGAGATTTGTTGGCTAGCGATTGCGGTGGGGCGAGACGCCCGCCCGACTGCCGCCGGGACGGCGGCGCTACGGTCGAGTGTTGGGCGGCGGCTGGCGAGCTTGGCTCTTTGAAACGGCGCTGTATGAGCTCTATATGGTGGTCTTCAGGACTTGGCTTATCGCTTCGGCGAATCGGGCGGGGGCGGCTTGGTGTACCGACAGGAACACGGCGGGTTCGATCAGTTCGAGTTCCATCAGACGGAACTGCCCTTGGTCAATGACGCCATCGACCCGCGCGTAGAGCGTGGCGTCGACTGATTCCACGGCTCGCGTCGCCGCCGCGAGTACGTTCGGTGGCGGGTAGGCGGGTTGCGCGGTGCCGCCGAAATCGTTTTGCACGCGGAAGTCGCCGGGCTTCGGGCGCTTGATCACGGCGTGACTGAACTCTCCCGCGAAGAACATCAGCGACCACTCGCCTTCGGTGGCGATGCTGTCCATGAATTTCTGGACCATCACGCCGGAGCCTTGGCGGAGATCGTCGAAGAGCGCTTGCGCGGAACTTGCATTTTCGGACGTGACAAGTTGTGTACGGTACGCGGTCGCTGAGATGCGCGGTTTCACTACGGCCTTGGGCCAGGCAAGCTCGCGAAGTTGGTCGTTGAGCGAGATTTGTTGGCCAGGCTCGGCCCAGAGCGTCGGAACGATAGCGATGCCTTTTGCTTCCAATTCGCGCAGATAGGTTTTGTTGGCATTCTGGCGGATGATATCGGCGCAGTTGAAGACTGGGACCTTGAGTTCTTCGAGATGAGAGACCCAGTGTAGAAATTTCTCCGGCTGCAGGTGGTAGTCCCAACAGGAGCGAACGATCACGGCGTCGTATGAGGCCCAGTTACGCGATGCGTCGGTCCAGATGGCTGGGTCGGCTTGGATGTTGCGTTGAGCTAGCGGTGCAAGCAGGGGGCGGTCGTCGTCCGTTAGATCAGGATATTTCGACGCGGTTGCTAGGGCGATGCGCGGCATGTCAGGTTAGAGATTCTGTTGGCGGGTCTGCAGACTCGAACAAAAAACGAGCGGCTTTTTGCCGCCCGTCATTTTGATTTTCGAGAACGCGGGCGAGGGCGCCCGCGCTACATTGACCTGCTAAATGTCGAGGTTCTTCACGTCGAGCGCGTTGTCTTCGATGAACTTGCGACGTGCTTCCACGTCTTCACCCATCAGCGTGGTGAAGATCGTTTCGGTTTCGGCTATGTCTTCGAGCTTCACCGAGAGCAGCGTACGGCGCTCTGGGTCCATCGTGGTTTGCCAGAGTTGTTCGGCGGTCATTTCGCCAAGGCCTTTGTAGCGGGTCTTTTCGTAGCCGCGGCCGCCGGCTTCCTGCACGTACTTGAAGAGCTCACGCAGGTTGGGTTTTTCGACCACTTCGGGCTCGGACTTGCGCTTGCTTGCAGTCTTTCCCGAGGCCTGCTTCTTCTCGGCCTTCTCGGCTTTCTGCTCGATAGTATCGCCTTCTGCCTCGGCCGCCTCGTCGGCTGCATCCGCGGTGGAAGTGTCCTTCGCGATGGTCTCGACCATGAAGGGCGGTTCCATGTAGGGCTCGATCTGCTTGAACTTGGCGAGCAATTGGCGGTACTCGGGAGTCGAGACGAGTTCCCAATTGATGACGCGCTCGGTGCCCTGGTTGCTGACGAAGAAGACTTCCCATAGGTTGTGCTCCTCGTCGAAGCGGCTGCCCACGTCTTTGAAGGCGCGCTCTTTCTGCATCTTCTTCAGTTCTTTCTCGAGCTTCTCGACTTTTTTCGATGGCGTCTTCTTATCGCCTTCGAAATCGACACGCTTGGCGAGGTCGAGCTTGGGAATGACTTCGGTGACATGCTCGTCGCGCATGCGCTTATCGACCTTGTCGAAGAAGCCGAGATATTCCTTGAGCTGCGCCATGAAGCGCGAGAGACTGCCGCCTTCGAGTTTGGCTGCGCCCTGGCCGTAGCGGATCACGATGCTGTCAGCGGCGCGCTTGAGCAGGATCTTGTCGAGCGCGTCGTCGTCTTTCACGTACTGCAGGCTACGGCCCTTCTTAAGGCCGTAGAGCGGCGGCTGCGCGATGTAGACGTGGCCGCGCTTGATCAGTTCCTGCATGTGGCGGAAAAAGAACGTGAGCAGCAGCGTGCGGATGTGGCTGCCGTCGACGTCGGCATCGGTCATCAGGATGATTTTGCCGTAGCGAACTTTGGTCGGATCGAAATCATCCTTGGCGATACCGGTGCCGAGCGCGGTGATCATGGCGCGAATCTCTTCGTGCGCCAGCATCTTGTCATAGCGCGCTTTCTCGACGTTGAGGATTTTTCCCTTAAGCGGGAGTATGGCCTGGAAGCGGCGATCGCGTCCCTGCTTGGCAGTCCCGCCTGCGGACTCGCCCTCAACCAGGAACAACTCACAGCGCTCGGGCTGGCGCTCAGAACAGTCGGCGAGCTTGCCCGGCAGGCCGCCCCCGTCGAGCGCGCCCTTGCGGCGCGTGAGGTCGCGGGCTTTGCGGGCGGCTTCGCGCGCACGAGCGGCATCGATCGCCTTGTTGATGATTTTGCGGGCGACGGTGGTGTTCTGTTCGAAGAATGCGCCCAGCTTCTCGTTGACGAATGCCTGCACGATTCCGGCGATATCCGAATTCAGCTTGCCCTTGGTCTGGCCTTCGAACTGGGGCTGCGGGAGCTTCACGCTGACGACCGCAACCAGACCTTCACGGACGTCGTCGCCGGTCAGATTTTCTTTGACGTCTTTGAACAGGCCCATCTGCTGCCCCGCGTAGTTGATGGTGCGAGTAAGCGAGGTGCGGAAGCCGGAGAGATGCGTGCCGCCGTCAACCGTGTTGATGTTGTTGGCGAAGCTGAAGACCGATTCGGAGTATGCGTCGTTGTACTGGAGGCCGATCTCCATTACTACGTTGTCTTTTTCGGCTTCCATGTAAATCGGCTTGTCGTGCAGAACCTGCTTGCCTCGATTGAGGTGCTTGATGAACTCCGAGATGCCGCCGTTGTACTTGAAGTCGGTGTGCTTGGGTTCGCCCGTCTTGGCGTCCATGTTGCGCTCGTCGGTCAGCGTAATCAGGAGGCCTTTGTTCAGGAAAGCGAGCTCGCGCAGGCGCTGCGCCAGGGTGTCGTAGTTGTACTCGGTGGCGGTGAAGATGCTCTTGTCGGGCAGGAAGTGGACCTTGGTTCCAGTCTTGGCCTTCACAGCGCCCGTCTTCTTCAACTTGCTGGTGGGCTCGCCTTTCGAGTAGCTCTGCTCCCAAGTGAATCCGTCGCGCCAGATTTCGAGCTCGAGGTCTTCACTCAACGCGTTCACGCAGGAGACGCCGACGCCATGCAGGCCGCCCGAAACTTTGTAAGAAGAGGAATCGAACTTTCCACCAGCGTGCAGCTTGGTCATCACGACCTGGGCGGCGGGAACTTTCTCGCCATCGATGTCCATGTTGTCGACCGGGATGCCGCGGCCGTTATCGATGACGGTGACGGAGTTATCGATGTGAATGGTGACGTCGATCTTGTCGGCGTGTCCAGCGAGCGCCTCGTCGACCGAATTGTCGACGACTTCGTACACCAGGTGATGCAGTCCCATCTCTCCAGTCGAGCCGATGTACATCGCCGGACGTTTGCGGACGGCTTCCATGCCGCCGAGGACTTTGATGGAGTCGGCAGTGTAATCTCCGTTGCCATTCGCGGCCGGAGTCTTCTCATTTTTTGCTTTCGCGTCAGCGATCGCAGCGGGGTTCAGAGTTTCTTTAGTGGCCATTCAGCTCCGTGGAAACGCGCTTGGTGTCAGGCCCAGGCTGGTGGTACGTATCGGGCGCCCCGGAATGACTTCAAATGATTGATATTACGTGGACTTAGGGGCTTCCCAAGCTGATGTAATTCTACCATAAAAGGGAGTGGGTTTCGAGACGCGAACCGGGTCGGTAACCCGTGGTTTCGAAGGGGGTTAGGAGGGCTTGAAATTAGGGCTTGGAGGATGTCAGGGACAGCTTCTCAATGAGTTCATCGATCTCGTCATCGCTGCCTGCAACGAAGGTAAACGAGATCACGAAGCCCTTGCGAAGGACGACGAGCGACGACTGGTGCATGGAAACAGATCCCGCGATACGGGTGAAGTCGCCCCGCACGAGGGTCGCGACGCCGACGGAAAATTCATAGGGTCCACCGTCTGCCTTGAAGCCTTTGCTGGTGGTGAGTTCGGTGAGAGGGCCCATGTAGTCGGCGGCGGTCTTCAGGCCGGGGTACGAGGCGGCGCTTTCCGCGGTTATGACGACGGCGGAGTTCACGGTGTCGCCTGTGACTTCGGGCGGGCGTTCGAAGACAGCTAGCAGGAGTTTGGACTTGGAAGGATCGGCGGAGTCGTCCTGCATTGGCTTGGTGCGGTCTATCCAGGCGTAGGGGATTTTGTAGGTGAAGCCGAATTCCGGGTTGCGGTATACGGTTTCGGCGGTGTCGAGGGGAGCGGGTGTGGATTTGCCGTGAGGCCTGGCCTTAGAGGAGGAGCTTTGGGCCAAGAGGAGGGTGGGTAGGATCAGTGTGAGGAGTAGGGCAAAACGGCGATGCATGGATGTGGTTATGGTACAGGAGGGCGGAGGAGGATACATGCCTGACTAGCTGTCGCCCTGCCTGGGCTTTCTCGGGACGCTTGATACACCCAGCCCTTGCGGGCTGGGCTCATGAATTTCGCCACTCCGTGACTTGGGTGTCGCCTCGGGAATTTTGTCAACGTGCAAGCAGTCTACGAACTCCTGATGTTCACGTCGACTTACGCGGCCCGGCCGACGGGAACCGGCTGGGAGCAATGCGCGCAGCGCTTGGCTTCGATCGGGATGTCGCTCAGGCACTCCGGGCAGGGCTTGGTTGCGGGAGTCGCCTCTTTCGCCGGGTTGAGTCGAGCCATGAGTGCATTCAGCGGGAGTACCACGAAGAAATAGACGGCTCCGGCCACCAGTAGGAACGACACAATGGCGTTAATGAAGTCGCCGACCGGGAAGGCCGTCTCTCCAATTTTGAAGCCTACGGAACTAAAGTCAGGCTTGCCGACCAGGGCGGCAATGAGGGGGGTGAGCAAGTCTTTCGTGAAGGCGGTGACGACGCCGCCGAAGGCCGCACCGATGACGACGCCAACAGCCAAGTCAACCACGTTGCCGCGCAGGATGAATTTCTTGAAGCCATCTAGCATGTCAGCCCTCCTCTAATCAAAGTGGCCGACACTCTAATGCGTGGCCGTTGGTCAGGTCAAGGACTTGTGGACGTTGCAGACGGAGTCGGCAGGACTGACCGATCGTCCGGAAGAAACAGGAATCACTTGCTCGTTCAGGCGCGTTCTGCTTCTTCCAGGCTGGGGAAGAAGCGAAAAAACGGTTCGACTCGTGTCACGATCAAGGCGTTGCGAACGCGATCGTTGACCCCGACGAGCGCGAGCGAACGACCGCTTTTGTTGTGCGTGACGTAGGCGCTGACCAAGGCTCCGATGCCGGCAGAATCGATGTAGGGGACGCCGGCGAAATCGATGATGAGCGCCGGTGCATCTTTTGCCCGCAGGGTCGACTGGAAATGAAACAGCGTGCTCAGCACGACCGGCCCCTTGAGGCGGAGAACGCGCTGGCCGGGCCGTGAGCCGTCGAGGTCTTCAATGGTCAGGGGCTCTTGGGAAGCGAGTGCCATCGGGGAATCTTAGCTTCGGGAGAGCGCGGTATTGTTACAGGTATGTAAATTCTGAGAGTCCGCGAAGAGCCGGCAACGCGGTTTGGGCCGCTCGAAGAGCGTTTGTAAAAGCGATTTCATGGTCCGGATTCAGGCGGCCACTCCAACTCGCAATTACAATCAGGTGGAAGGGCAAGGGGGTAGTGGTGGCACTGAAGGTCGGCGATCGGGCTCCGGATTTCGTCTTGCCGTCGGTGCAGGGTGAAGAGCGCGGCGAGTTCCGGCTCAGCGACTTCCTCGGCAAAGAACACGTGGTGGTGACTTTCCATCCGCTGGACTGGACGCCGACGTGTGAGTCGCAGTTGCCGATTCTGGATTCGCTCGAATCCCGTTTCAAGGCAGCAGGGGGACAGTTGCTCGATATCAGCGTCGACTCCATCGAAAGCCATCTGGCCTGGCAGCGCAAGGAAATCGGCATGATGCGGTTTCCGTTGTGTTCGGACTTCTATCCGCACGGAGAAGTCACGCGCCAGTTCGGCATCCTGCGCGACGAGCCGCCGGTGCCGGGGATCAGCGAACGTGCGGCATTCATTGTCGACAAGGGCGGTGTGATTCAGTTCGCGAAGGTGTATCCCATCGACCAGCTGCCTGATATTGAAGGCCTGCTGCAGGAACTGCGAAAGATCACCGGTTCGTTGTAATTCCCTGCCCGCCCAGCTGACCACCATGTGAAGTTGGGTTGACACGCTCCGCCGCCAAACTTAGGATTCGCTGCGCTAGGCACTCAAAATTTAAAGGCAACTTCATGAAGACGAACGCTCGGACCGTTGTCGTGGCGTTGACGATCGCCAGCTCGCTATCGATCGCGATCCCATCAGCACAAGCCTTTCAAGGATCGGACAAGGCGCCTTCGTGGCCTACTCATGGATGGACGAAGGGTAAGCCCACTGAAGTCGGCCTGGACGAGAAAACGGTCGCAGCTTTTGACAGCGATCTGACGAGCGGGAAGTATGGACTGGTCGACAGCTTCGCATTGTTCCGATGCGGGAAGCTGGTTTTTGAGAACAAATACTCCCATGACTACGGGCAGATTTATGGCAAGGAAGCCAAGGTGAAAGGGCCGCTGAACGGACGCTTGACCGGCCCTTATAACTATTTCGATCCGGTGTGGCATCCCTACTACCACGGCACCGACATGCACACAATGCAGTCGATCACCAAGACGGTGAGTTCTGTGATCGTAGGCGCCGCCATCACGCGTGGCGACTTCAAGGCCGGGCTCGACACGCCACTCATGCACTACTTCGACCCGGCCAAGGTGAAAAACGTCGATGATCGGAAGAAACGCATTACGCTGAAGCACGTGCTGACCATGACGACTGGGCTGGAGTGGGTCGAAGACGTCGCTTACGACGATCCGAGGAACGATGCCAACCTGATGGAGGCGACGGACGACTGGGGACAGTATGTCATCGATCGGCCGGTAGTGCAGGAGCCGGGCACCGTTTTCAACTACAGCAGCGGCACGTCGGAATTGCTGGCCTACATCTTCCAGAAAGAGACCGGGCAGGATATCGAGGCGTACGGCGAGAAGTATGTCTTCGAGCCGCTGGGCATTAAGCACTACTGGAAGCACTCGCCCCTGGGCGTCACTGATACCGAGGGCGGCTTGTACTTGAGCGGCACGGACCTGGCGAAGATCGGCTATCTGTATCTGCACGACGGAATGTGGGACGGTAAACAGGTCGTCTCGAAAGATTGGGTGAAGCAGTCGCTGAGTCCTGCGATCGGTGCCGAGGGAGCATTCAAGTACGGCTACAAATGGTGGCTGCTGCCGAGAACGGATGGGCCGGGCTTCGTGTGGATGGGAGAAGGCTTCGGCGGACAACAGCTCATGATTTTTCCGGAGAAGGATTTGATCGCAACGTTTACCGGCTGGTCGATTTTGAAAGATCCGGCATCGCCGCAGGATTTCGTGGGACGGATATTGCCTGCTGTGAAGAGCGAGGGATGTCCGGCGAAGTAGGTACTGTTTATTGGTCGCTGCGCGCGAGAAGGACGTCGACCGCCGCCTGCACTTTTTCCAATGGCTGATCGCCCGCGGGCGCAACCTGGAGACGTCCGGCGCGGTCAATCAGTACGAACGATGGAAGGCGCACGACGTCGCGGTAGAAGTCGGGAACATTCCCTCGCACTGTGAGTAGAGGGTAGCTCACCGGAACCTGGCGCACGAATTTCTGCTGCGTGTCGGCATCCTCTGCCGACAATCCAAAAATCACTAATCCTTGTTGCTTGCGCTCCTGATAGAGATGGTCGAGTTTCGGCATCTCTGTGCGGCAGGGCGGGCACCAGGTTGCCCACAAACTGATAAGCACCACTTTGCCCCTCTGATCGGCGAGACGTTGCGTCTGGCCGGAGATGTCTGGGGTATCGAAGAGCGGGGCGGGGACGTCGTGCATGCTCAGATGGCGGATCTGCTGAAAGCGGAGCATGCCGTCGGAGATGGGATGCCATGCCAGACCGAGGGAGAGTACCGCGAACGCAAGTCCCGCTTTTGCCGAAGTCGAGAGTGGGCGCGGCTCCTTGCGGAGCAGAAGGAGGGCGACGATGAGGGGCACCGCCATGACGATCGTTGAGGCGGACAACCGAAAGATCCAATCCTTCTCGTGATCGTGGCTTAGCAGGGTGAGGGTCGCGTAAACCAACGCGTGGCAGATCACCGCCAACACGGGCGAGAGGATTCCGAGCAGCAGGATCCGGTGGCGGGAGAGACGTGACATGGGGAGATGCAAGAGTTTACCGACGGCAGACGAGATGTCAACGGACAAGAGGGCGGGTGCTTCTGCAGCATGAATGGTCGTGCGCCACTTAGAGGGCGGAGGCTTGTTCGCGGCGCCGCCCCTGCAACTCGATGTAAACATTTACAAGCGAGACTGCGGCGGGAGTGACTCCAGGAATGCGCGCAGCGTGCCCCAGCGTCCTGGGACGAATCTTCAGTAACTTTTCCTGCATTTCACGCGATAGCCCGCTGACGGCGCGATAATCGAACCAGTCGGGAATGTTGCGTTGTTCGGCTTTCTTCAGGCGATCGATGGAGCGCTGCTGCTGCGTGAGGTAGCCGGCATACTTGATTTCTGTCTCGACGGATTTCAGTTCGTTGCGTGCTTGTGAAGAGAGATTCACCGCAGAGGACACGGAGGACGCAAAGAAACCTGGGTCGAGATCACGCAGTACGGGCGCGAGTTGTTCGATGGAAACTTCGGGACGCTTCAGGAGCTGAGACAGCGGTTGGCCCAGCGCCGACGAGACGTCTGCAGGTGTCGAGCTTCCGTCGGAAACGCAAGGTCCCTCGACTGCGCTCGGCTCCGCCTTGCTTCGCGCGGGATGACCATCGCTGAGGGGGAGCCGGATCTCCCCAGATTGCGAAGTGGGTGCGGCGATTTTGCTCCGCATCTGCGACGTCAGCTTGGTTTTATCCAACAAGTTCTTCATGCCGTTCAAGCGTTCTTGTTTGGCAAGATAGTTCGCCCAGGCCTCATCGTTAATCAGGCCGACGCGGCGGCCGTGTGGGGTGAGGCGGCGGTCGGCGTTGTCGATGCGCAGCTGCAGGCGGAACTCGGCGCGCGAGGTAAACATGCGATAGGGCTCGTTCGTGCCTTTCGAGATCAGGTCGTCGATCAGGATGGCCGTGTAGGCTTCGGTGCGATCGAGAATCAGCGGGGCTTCCTGCTTCACTTTGAGCGCGGCGTTGATGCCAGCCATCAGGCCCTGGCACGCGGCTTCTTCGTAGCCGCTGGTGCCGTTGATTTGTCCCGCGAGGAAGAGGCCGGCGATTTTCTTGGTCTCGAGGGTACGCTCAAGTTCAGTGGGATCGATGGAGTCGTACTCGATTGCGTAGCCGGGCCGCATCATTTCGGCAGAGTCGAGGCCCGGGATTGACTTGAGTACGGCGAGTTGAACATCGATGGGCAACGAAGTGCTCATACCGTTGACATAGATCTCGTGCGTGTTCAGGCCTTCGGGCTCGAGAAAGAGCTGGTGCTGAAGCTTGTCGGGGAACTTGACGATCTTGTCTTCGATCGACGGGCAGTAGCGCGGGCCGATCGATTGGATCTGGCCGCTGTACATCGGGGAGCGATGAACGTTCTCGCGGATGATGCGGTGCGTTTCTTCGGTGGTGAAGGCGATGTAGCAGGGAACCTGACGGTCGTGATGCGCGACCCGCTTGGTGCGAAAGCTGAAGGGCGTGGGGTCGGTGTCGCCGGGTTGTTCCTCGAAGCGTGACCAGTCGATGGTGCGGCCGTCGAGACGCGGCGGGGTTCCTGTCTTGAGCCGGCATCCACGGAGGCCTAGTTTCTTCAGGGCTTCGCCCAACAGAACGGCATTGGGTTCGCCGGAACGTCCGGCGGGATATTGCTGCTCGCCGCAGTGAATGAGGCCGTTGAGGAAAGTGCCCGTCGTGATGATGACAGCCTGGGCGCGGACGGTGCGGCCGTCGCGGAGGCGAATACCGCGGATGCAGTTCTCAGTTCTCAGTTCTCGGTTCTCAGTCGAGACAGGTCCCTCGGAGAACTGAGAACTGGGAATTGAGAACTGGTCAAGAATCAGATCTGCCACTTCGGCCTGCTTGATTTTGAGGTTCGGCTCCGCTTCGAGCACCTCGCGCATTTTCAGGCGGTAGGCTTGCTTGTCGCATTGCGCGCGCGGAGACCAGACCGCCGGGCCGCGGGAAGTGTTCAGCAGGCGAAATTGGATACCGACGGCGTCGGTGATTTCGCCCATGATTCCGCCCAGAGCGTCGACTTCGCGGACGAGGTGTCCTTTGGCAATGCCGCCGATAGCGGGATTGCAGGACATCTGCGCGATCAAGTCGACGTTCAGGGTGTAAAGCGCGGTCTTCAGGCCCATGCGCGCGGCGGCCATCGCGGCCTCGCAGCCGGCGTGTCCGGCGCCGACCACTACTACGTCGAATTGTTCGTTGAACTGCATGGATGTAAGTGCCAAGGTCGGACACGGCAAGCTTGTCACTATTCTAGCAACTAGCGGGCCTATCCTTCGTGCTACCGTCCAGCGCCGCCTTTTATAAAGGGGGACCTATGAGAAGACTAACAGCGGTAGGACTTTTAGTTCTGATTTCTGTGGCAGGCTTTGGAATGGCGCAATCCGCCGGAGGGCGCGGGCCATCGACTCCCGAGGAGCGAAGTCGATTCGTAGCGATCCCGCACAAACTGGAGAACGATCCCCTTGACCGAAGTCTCGATGGCGATCGGGATTGGGCGTTACGGTGGTTAATCGCAGTACCGGATGTCCACGTTTCCCTCTGCTCGGCGGTGCTTGGGGACTTTATGAAGGAAAAGAAATACAAATATTCTGGTGAGATCATGCGGCAGCTTACATTTTCAGCGGCCCCATCGACGATGGGAAACCCTGCTGGAGGCAACGATCCGATGGCGCAACATGTAGCCGGCGTGAAGGGGGCGTTGACCGCTTATCAATCGATTCTCACGGCGAAGCCCGAAGCTCACTCAAAGAGTCTCGATGCATTAGTGCAGCAGCAGTCGAACGGAAAGCTGGAAGACACTATCCGTGCCTCTGCGAAAAAAGCTTGCCAGTGAGATAAAGCAGCTAACGGTTTTGATGCCAAGCACATGCGACACACTGTTCGTTTTCTTCAGGGCGCATTGCTTGTCACGGGGCTATCCCGCCTTTTATATTGGGCTGCTTCAAGGAGAGCTTATCCATGGATCACCAGGAATTTTTCCGTGAACTCGACGGTCGTATTGCGAAGTACGATTTGTTGTGCCATCCGTTTTACAAAGCGTGGAGCGCGGGCGAACTAACGCCCGAGGATCTCCGCGCGTATGCGCTGGACTATTACCAGCATGTGAACGCGTTTCCGTCGTATTTGGCGGCGTTTGCTCTGCGGTTGAATGACGGCGAATTGCGCCAGGCCGTGCTCGCGAACATGCGTGACGAGCAGGGTGGAGAGGGCGAGGCCGCCGAGGCGCACTCGGATCTCTGGATGGATTTTGCGGAGGGCATGGGCGCTGCGCGCAACGCGCTCGGGCATGAAAGCGTTCCGGAAGTAAAGCAATTGGTGAAGCATTTCGCGCGGGTCGCGGAAGAAGGAACTCCGTCAGAAGCACTGGCTGCTTTCTACGCGTATGAGTCCCAGGTGCCGCGCGTGGCTACGGAGAAGGATCGCGGACTGCGGGAACGCTACGGAGCTGACGAGCGCACGACTCGCTATTTCACATTGCACGCGACGGCCGATGTCTATCACGCTAACGTCTGGCGCGAGCAACTCGGGAAGCAAGTGGCTGAGAATGCGGAGATCGCCGAGAAAGCGCTCGATTCAGCCGAATCCGCAGCGAAGTCGCTCTGGAAGGCCCTCGATGGCATCGAGTCGCGCAGAATGGCGAAAGCCGCGTAATCTTGCGGGATGATCTTGCTTAAGCCACCAATCCGAATGGATTGGTGGCTTTCTTGTTTGAGTGCATCGTGTGCCATGTGAGTGATTGGAGGATTTCATGGCGAAGCGGGTGCCTGTCGGAACGCGAGGAGAAGCCGAGGAGACGGTTGAGTTTCAGCACACGCTTACGGCGCACCATCTAGAGCTGCCGCCGGTGTACTCGACACCCGACATGATCCGTCTGATGGAGACTGCGGCTTTCCATGCGCTGCATCCGTATAGCGAGGGCGATGAGATCAACGTTGGGACGTCGATTCACGTGGAACATCGGGCTGCTAGCGGGATTGGAGCTCGGGTGAAGGCCGAGGCAGTGGTGGAAGCTTTCGACGGGCGGTTCTACAGCGTTCGCGTCACGGCGAGCGATGAAACGCAGGAGATTGGGCGTGGAACTGTGGGGCGGGCATTTGTCAGCGTATCGAAATTTATGGCGAGGCTTAAGAAGGAGAGTTAGTCGAGTAGTGACTGCTGCGCTGATTGCATCGGAGCTTGATGGAGCAACATCTTAAAACGCAGAGAACGCGGAGAACGGCACAGACAGCAGCAGAGAAATTCATTCGGACCGAGAGGCGAGGCGGGTTTCCGTGAATATTGAAGAGCAGAAATCGAAAGCGATGGCGTTCCGGGCGATGCACCGCTCGGGGAAGATACTCGTTCTTCCCAATGCCTGGGATGTTGCGAGTGCGCGCGTGTTTGAAGAGGCAGGATTTGGTGCGATCGCTACCACGTCGGCTGGGGTTGCGTTTTCGCTGGGGTATCCCGATGGACAGAAGATTTCGCGGGAAGAGATGCTGGCGCGGGCGGGGCGGATTGCGCGCGCGGTGAAAGTTCCGGTGACCGCCGATGTCGAAGCCGGGTACGGGTTCGGCCCGGAACATTCGGCGCGCACCGCGAACGAGGTGATCGCGGCGGGAGTAGTTGGGATGAATCTTGAGGATGCCACAGGAGACCCAGCGCATCCGCTGGTGGATCTGCCGGTGCAGTTGGAGAGGATTCGCGCGGTGAAGGCGGCTGCGCTTAAGACCGGTGTGCTACTCGTGCTGAATGCGCGCACAGATGTTTACCTTGCAAAGGTAGGGGAATCTGTCACTCACTACGAAGAGTCGGCGCGCCGACTGCTGGCTTATCGGGACGCGGGAGCGGACTGCGTGTTCTTGCCGGGAGTGGCGGATCGAGAGACGATTGGGAGGATTGTGCGGGATGTGCAGTGTCCGGTGAACATTCTCGTCGGCCCAGGGTCTCCGACCATCGGGGAACTGCAAGATCTCGGAGTGGCGCGGGTGAGCATTGGATCGACTGCAATGCGCGCAACGCTGGGGCTGCTGAAACGCATCGGCGAAGAACTGAAGACAACTGGGACGTATACGTCGCTCGAAGGCGATATTTCTTACGCGGATGTGAATCGAATGCTGGACAAAGGCTAGGTGTTAGTCGCCGGTCGTCAGTCTCTGGCTAAAGTTCCATACTGCAAGCGCTATTCTCGACGTCGAAGTTGTATTGCGTTCACGGCTGACTGATGACTGTCGTTGGCATCATTTCAGATACTCACGGGCTATTGCGGCCGGAAGCGATCGAGGCATTGCGTGGGGTTGCGCTCATTCTGCACGCCGGGGATGTCGGTGCGCCGGAGATTCTCGCGGAGTTGCGCCTGATTGCGCCCGTGATCGCGGTTCGCGGAAACGTGGATCGCGGTCCGTGGGCTTCCGGCTTGCCGCCCAATGAGGTTATTGAGATTGAAGGCATTGCCATCTACATGCTGCACATTCTCCCAGAGCTCGATTTGAAACCCGAAGCGTCGGGAATTGGCGTTGTGGTGTATGGGCACAGCCATGTGCCGAAGTCGGAAGTGAAAAATGGCGTGCTGTATTTCAATGCTGGGAGCGCGGGGCCGCGGCGGTTCAAGCTGCCCGTTACCGTAGGGAAGCTAGTGATTGAGGGCGGAGCGGTGCGTGGGGAAATTGTCGAGATTGTTGGACAGTAGGATTCTGATCGCAGAGGTTGCCGAGCGCACAGACTTCCCGGCTAGCGCCCAGAGCGCGGCCGCGAACCTGGGCCACCATCCGCTGTGTTGGATGGTCTAACATACGGTGATGCCCGTCTCGGTTGTTCAAGCAGAAGAGGCGCGACGCAACATTGCGCCGGTTGCCATGCGTACCCCACTCGTGCGCTGCGCGGCGGATTCTGAATTGTTCTTGAAGCTGGAGAACCTCCAGCCCATTGGGTCGTTCAAGATTCGAGGTGCGGCGAATGTGATGGCTCTGACGCCGCGTCAGCAGCTTGAACGAGGAGTGTTGACTGCGTCGGCGGGCAACATGGCGCAGGGCGTTGCCTTCTGTGCGCGACGGCTGAACATTCAGGCTACCGTGATTGCACCTGACACCGCTCCCGCCACAAAAACTCGCGCAGTCGAACGGATGGGCGGGCGCGTCATCAAGGTCCCCTTCGCCGAATGGTGGCAGACCTTTGAGAGGCGCTCCTACCCTGGCGTCGACGCCACTTTTATTCATGCTTTTGACGATCCTCACGTCATGGCCGGGAACGGCACAATCGCACTGGAACTCCTGGAAGACTTGCCGGATCTGGAAGCGGTGGTGATCCCGTGGGGCGGGGGAGGCCTGTCGTGCGGCATTGCGGCGGTGTTGCGAGCGCTCGCTCCCAAAGTGCGGATCTACGCTGCCGAGATCGAGACGGCCGCGCCTTTAGCCGCGTCTCTGGCGGCGTGGGAACCGCGCGCCGTGGAATATCAGCCGTCGTTTGTCGACGGCATCGGCAGCAAGATGGTGTTCAAGAATATGTTCGAACACGCCCACAGATTGTTGGACGGCTCGCTTGTGGTGACTCTGAACGAGGCGGCCGAGGCGATGAAGTTCGTGGCCGAGCGAAACCGCGTGATTATCGAGGGGGCCGCAGCTTGTGCGGTGGCTGCTGCGCGATCGGGGCGTGCTGGATCGGGGAAGGTTGTGGCGATTGTGTCGGGCGGAAATATTGATCTAGAGAAGTTCGCGAGTCTTGTAACTCAGAACTGAGGCAATCCAACGGAGCCGCGGCCATGGGCTCGGTGTCTCTTCCTTCGCCGGGAACCCAACAAAGAGATCGTCTCTTGATGCCGGGGATTTCTTGCATGTGGCCGATGTACGGACGTGAAGGTGAGTGGGGTATAAGCTACTTTTGGTATTGGCTGAACTGGATTGCGCGCCTCGATGTCTTCGTGCTGGCGCTCATGCTCACTTACGTCATCGCCGTTTTCAGCCGCGCCTTCTATCGCTACCACTTTCCTCCGGGTGCACAAGGTAGCGATTCCCCCAGCCGAGAGTATCGGGAGTTTATCGGCGAACTGAGCATTAAGGCCGGGAGTATCAAAGCAATAGCCTCTGCATCTCCATATGTTGGACTTGTGGGAACCTGCTTCGGCATTTCGAGTGTGTTCAGGGGCTTTGCGATGGCAAAGCATATGGTACAGATCATAGAGACCTCCATCGCAGCCGTCTCACTCGTTCCAACCGCTGCGGGCATACTCGTGGCTGTTCCCGCAATAGGTTTCCACAATTATCTGCGCATGCGGATTGAGTTGCTTAGAAGCGCGGTGTGTACCGGTGCGCTCGTCACCCAAAAGTTCCCATTAACGAAACAGTTCTCGGTCGGCCCGGCATTCGCGTTGATTGCGGCTCCCGTTTTAGCTATTCTCGTCGCCGCGTATACGACGTTTTCTTCCTTCAGTCCCTCAAGGGGCTTCGCAATTGAACTAGCCTCGGCTTACTACCAACACTCTGGTGATCACCGGCTCGTCTCTTTGCACGTGAGCGACGCTGGGAAACTGTTTCTTGATAGTGAACAGCAAGACTGGAGCGGGTTGGCAGGGGGTTTATCACAGATTTACGGCATGGAAGCGCATCGCTCGCTCTGCCTTGTGGCTGACGAGGGTGTCCCCTTTCAGACTGTAGCTAATGTACTCGACACAGTGGGGAACACTCCTACGAAGATCACGGTGTGGCTGGCGACTCCGCAGAGTCCTCGATGTTCGCTACCCTGACCCGTGACTTACTCGCGCGGATAACGCCTCGACCGGTTCGCGCGCCTATTCCGTTCCTCTACAATCCTTGAGAATGTTCCTCCAGTTTCAGATCGAAGCTACCAGCGGGCCCGCCCGCGTCGGAAGACTGATCACCCCTCACGGCGTAGTCGAGACTCCGGTCTTCATGCCCGTCGGGACGCTGGCTTCCGTCAAGGGTGTGCCGCAAGACTTGTTGGAGGATCTTGGGGTTCAAATTCTTCTCGGCAATACTTACCACCTCTACCTCCGTCCGGGCGTCGAGACGGTCCGGGGGCTGGGCGGACTCCATGGGTTCATGTCCTGGGATCGCGCCATTCTGACGGATTCTGGCGGGTTTCAGGTATTCAGCCTCAGCGAACTACGCAAGGTGACCGAGGATGGCGTCACATTCCGTTCCCATCTGGATGGGTCGTCGCACTTCTTCCGTCCGGAGAGCGCGATGGAGGCCGAAATCGGGCTAGGTGCCGACATCATCATGGCGTTCGATGAGTGCACGGAGTTTCCGGCGGAGCGCGAACGGGCTCGGGCGTCGATGGAGATGACTCTTCGCTGGGCGGCGCGGAGCAAGAAGTACTTCGAGGAGCACAAGAGCGAAGTGCCTTGGGCCAGTCGCCAGTCGCCAGTCGCGAGTCGTCAGGAAGGGCAAAACCCTGTTTCTAGTTCCGAGTTTCCAGTTTCGCGTTCGAGCGACGATTCTGGAAACTTGAAACTTGAAACTCGAAACCTGACAGGGGCCACCCAGTCCCTCTTCGGCATCGTCCAGGGCGGAATGGAATTCGATCTACGCAAGGAATCCGCGGAGCGGACCGTCGAGATCGGCTTCCCCGGCTATGCTATCGGCGGGCTCAGCGTTGGGGAGCCTCGGGAACTGACCCGCGAAGTCGTTGAATCAACCCTCCAATATCTTCCTGCCGATCGTCCGCGATATCTGATGGGGGTCGGAACGCCGGAAGAGATTGCCATGTACGCCAATATGGGGATCGACATGATGGATTGCGTGCTGCCGACGCGGGCGGCGCGGCATGGGTTGCTGTTCACGTCGGAGGGGAAGATTTCGATCAAGCAGGCTCGGTACGCGACCGATCAGGGACCGCTGGATCCAGCCTGTTTTTGCAGGGTGTGTACCCGGTATTCACGAGCATATTTGCGGCACCTTTATGCGGCTAACGAAGTGCTGGCACAGGTTTTAAATACCATCCACAACCTTAGTTTCTACCTTGACACTATGCGGAGGGTACGGCATTCTATTCGACTTGGGGAAGGGGCGCGCTTTCATTCTGGTGTCTCGTCTCAACCGAAGCCGTAGGTGCCCGATCCCCTGGTTCAAGCGAAGGAATTCTGGCCGGAACACACGAGTACCCCCGCGGTGACAATCGAGGGCGCCAGCGCTGACCGATACGGCGTAACGTTTTGAGATGAGTGCGTCTTTCACAGCTTCATGAGCAATTTATACTTCTTGGCGGCGCAGGCGGGTGGCGGGTCGGGGCTGGCATTGTTTGCCCCGGTGCTGCTGATCTTCGGCGTGTTTTACTTTCTCCTCATCCTTCCCCAACAGCGTCGGCAGAAGAAGTGGCAGCAGATGCTGTCGGAACTGAAGACCGGGGATAAGGTTGTGACCAGCGGGGGATTGAAAGGCACTATCTTCTCGATCAAGGAAGACTCGGTGACGCTGCGCGTCCCGCCTGACAACTTGAAGATGGAAGTGAGCCGCGGGTCGATTGTTACGGTTACGAGCGCCGAGGAGACGGTCTCGAAGTAGGTCTTAGGTCTAAGGGTTCGCGAGGGACGCAAAGCGGCATTGTTTCCGGGAAAATTTTAATCGAGGTTGCAAGACTCATTACTCAGTCATGAACAAGAACTTACGCTGGAAAGTTATCGTCATCATCGCCACGATGTTGGTGTTTTTGTTCGGGATCTTTGGGATTCCGAAGAGCTGGTCGGGCTCGGGCTTGCTTTCGTCCATGACCGACCGCATTCACCTTGGGCTGGACCTGAAGGGTGGCACCCACCTCATCCTGCAGGTACAGGTGAACGACGCCGTAAAGGCCGACGCGGACCGGGCGATTGAGCGCCTGAAAGACGAACTGCGAAGCCGCAAGATTAATTACGCAGATGTCAGCCAGCCGGACCCTGTCAACAATCCTGACCGCATTGTGATCAAGGGCGTGTCGCCGGACGCGACCGGCGATCTGAGGGGCCTGATCAGCGATCGCCTGCCGGAATACGATGCGACTACCGGAACCGAGGGCGCCTGGGTCCTCAACATGAAGCAGCAGCAGTTGACGGAACTCAAGAATCGAGCGGTTTCGCAGGCCATCGAGACGATTCGCAATCGCGTTGACAAACTGGGCGTAAGCGAGCCAGTCATCCAGGAGCACGGGCTGGGCGATTACCAGATTCTTGTGCAACTTCCCGGCATTGACGATTCGGGGCGTGTCAAAGAGATCATGCAGTCGACCGCCATGCTGGAAATCCGGCAGGCGATGAACAATGGCGCATTTTTCAAGGATGAACAGGCCGCGTTGGCTGCCGTAAATGGCGTGCTGCCCGACAACAGCGTACTGATGCACGGAAAGAGTCAGGGCGACACGGGTGAAGACGTGGTCTACATCATTTCGCGCGTGTCGGCGGTGGCGGGTCATGACTTGCGCGAAGCACGCGTGGGCCGGAACTCCCAGACGGGCCAGCCCCTGGTAAGTTTTTTCCTCACGGCGGAGGGCGGACGCCGGTTCTCAAACTTCACCTCGCAGCACGTCGGCGACTACCTGGCGGTGGTGCTCGACAACAAGGTGATGGAAGTCGCTGTCATCAAAAGCGAGATCGGCGACTCGGGCGAGATCTCGGGCGGGTTCACTGATCAGAAAGCGAAAGACCTTGCGCTAATTCTGAATTCGGGCGCGTTGCCAGCCGGCATTAAATATCTCGAAGAGCGGACGGTCGGCCCGTCGCTAGGCGCGGACTCGATTCGGTCGGGGGTACGCGCGGCGGTGATTGGGATGCTGGCCGTGCTGATTTTCATGCTGGTGTACTATCGCGGCGCCGGTATCAATGCGGATGTCGCGTTGATTCTCAATCTGATTATTCTGCTGGGCTTTCTGGGCTTCAGCGGCGCGACCCTGACCTTGCCGGGAATTGCCGGCGTGATCCTTACGGTCGGCATGGGCGTCGATTCGAACGTGCTGATCTTCGAGCGTATCCGTGAAGAATTGCGCAATGGAAAGACGCCACCGTCGGCTGTAGATCAGGGATTCGCGCATGCGTGGGTGACGATCGTCGACACGCACGTAACCACGATCGTCTCAGCGTTCATTCTGTTTATTTTCGGAACCGGTCCGGTGAAGGGATTCGCGGTCACGCTGACCTTCGGTCTGTTGGCGAACCTGTTCACAGCGGTATTCGTGTCGCGAGTGATTTTCGATTACGTGTTGTTGCGCAAGCAGCGTGGCGAAGCGTTGAGCATTGGGTAGTGGCGAGGGTGAGGATGCCCTTGCGACTAACGGCGGGACGCCGGCGCTACATTGAGATGGAGACGAAAGGGTCTAGAAAAGCGTGGAATTTTTTCGCAATCCAAACATAGATTTTCTCGGCAAAAAGTGGTACTTTCTCGCCTTTTCACTTGTGTTCAGCGTGGCGGGCCTGCTCTCGATGCTTTTCTGGCACGGGATTCCGCTGGGCGTGGACTTCCGTGGCGGAACTCTGGTGTACGTGAAGTTCTCGCACCCGCCCAACAATGACGCGATTCGCGCTGCGCTCGACAAGATCGGGCTGCACAACGCGAAGATTCAAGGTTACGACCGGCCAGAGAACAATGAAGTCCTGATCGACCTGGCCGAGCAGGAAACCAACGAAGCAGCCCTCGATAAGGGCAAGGCTCAGATTATCGCGGCACTGGAGACCAACGCTCCGGCGGGCAAGGTCGATCTGAATAACGCCAGCTCTTTGACAATCAAGAATTACCTGCTGGAGAAGGATCCCCAGCGCCTTGGCACGGACGCCGACCAGAAGTATCAAGCGGTGGCGCAGGCCATCGTGAACTACCGCGACAAGGTGAAGGGCGGGGTGCTGAGCTCGCTGGACGAGTTGAAGGGCGCGACCGATTCCAACGTGGTCGCTTCGTTGCAGGATGGCTTCTACCTCTCCGATTTTGGCGTGCGGAACGTAGAAATTGTCGGGCCGCAGGTCGGCAAGCAGTTGCAGACGCAAGCCAAACTCGCCGTTCTCTATTCGCTGGCTGGAATGTTGGTTTACCTGGGCGTCCGGTTTGAATGGATCTATGGCGTGGCTGCCGTCGTGACCGTTTTCCACGACACTTTGATCACGGTGGGCGCGTTTTCGCTGACCAATAAGCCGATATCCCTGACGGTGGTGGCGGCCATTTTGACCCTGGTGGGCTACTCCAATAACGACACCATCGTCGTGTTTGACCGTATCCGGGAAAACATTAAGCTGATGCGCCGGGAAAAGCTGGCCGATATCGTCAATCGGAGCATTAATCAGACGTTAAGCAGAACGATCTTGACGGCGGGCCTGACGTTCCTTACTGTGCTGGCGCTGTACTTATTCGGCGGCGAGGTGCTCCACGGGTTCTCCTTCGCCTTGGTCATCGGAATCTTGATTGGCACGTATTCATCGATTGCGATTGCCGCGCCGATCCTGGTGGCGTATCAAGAGTGGCGCTCGGGACGGGGCAAGACGCCGATCTCGATGCCCGTCGACCCGGGGAAACGCACTAAGGCAAAAGCCAACGTTTAGGGTGCAACCTCCGGCGGGCGGGATCGAATCGGAAAGACATTTGTTGGAACGCGCAAAAGAATTGCGGTCTCAATCCGACCCCGCTACAGGATTTGCAGGATTTCTGGTCCGTAAGTAGTTCATTTAAAGGTAGCGAGGGCCCTTTCGTTCGGAAGTGCGCGGGCGGCAGGCCCGTTGCACTGGGTTGGGGAGGTTTTGGGAGCAAAGAGTAAGAGCACGGTGTCTAAGGATACGTAGGGTCGGTTTGTACGGAGAAGCCTATGTTCGAAGATAGCCTTATCGAGTCCGGCGGACGGCTGAAAACGAAACGGGGGGCGACAACGACCATCTCGTTCGTCCTGCAGGCACTGCTGGTAGGTGTATTGGTCCTGCTGCCCCTGATCTTCACAGAAGCGCTGCCCAAACAGCAGCTCATGACCTTCCTGGTGGCGCCACCGCCACCTCCGCCACCTCCACCCCCTCCGGCAGCGGCCCCGGTTCGAGTGGTCAAACAAATTCAGAGCGACCTGGTCAATGGTCAGCTCCGCACCCCAACCAAGATTCCTCAGAAAGTGCAGATGATTAAGGAAGAGGAAGCGCCTCCGCCGGAAATGGCGACGGGTGGTGTGGTGGGCGGCGTCCCGGGCGGCGTTCCGGGCGGTCAGATGGGCGGCGTGATCGGCGGCATTATCAGTTCTACGCCGGTGGCTGTCCCCAAAGTTGCGACTCCGCAGCGCGTGCGCGTTTCGCTGGGCGTTTCAACCGGACTTCTGATTAAGAAAGTTCAGCCTAACTATCCGCCGCTGGCGCGCCAAGCTCGCATCCAAGGTACCGTGATGCTGCAGGCGGAAATCAGCAAAGATGGTGCGATCGAGAATCTCCGATTGATCAGCGGACATCCGATGCTCGCGCCCGCGGCGATCGAAGCTGTGAAGCAGTGGCGCTACAAGCCTTACATGCTGAACGGCGAGCCGGTCGCTGTGGAAACGCAGGTTCAGGTGAACTTCACTCTGTCGGGCGGCTAAACCCCGGCAGAGTTTTCGTTTCGTAAGCGGTCGCAGTGAAGGCGATTACCCTCCCCGTTCCCCACCTTATCGTGGCCCCGGGCAGGGTGTTCCGAACCCGCCAGTGCGGCCGCGTCTCATGTGCCGAAGCGCCAGTAACCCAGGAGTGTTCCGCGGACAATGCAGCGGGACCGGGAGAAGCGGGGCTTGGGGCACCACTTCCGCGCAAGCGCTGGTTCCAAGACGCAGAGTAGCGACCGAAGCTGTTCTGACGAGTTCCTGAGGAGGAAATGCAACTCATGTTCGTAGCCAACCTAGCAAGTGCTGTTCATCATGTGCCCGCGCTAGCCGCCTGGGTAGTCCAGGAAGGAGCGGTGGGTTGGGACCTGGTTTCGCTGCTGAAGTCGATGGGCATTCTGGCGAAAATCGTGGTCATCATTCTGTTCATCATGTCAGGCTGGTCGATCGGCGTGATGATTGACCGTTGGATGGCATTCAGCGCGGCCCGCAAGCAGTCGCGCGCGTTTGCTCCCGCGGTTGCCGGCGCCCTGCGCGATGGCAAGATCGACGAAGCCATCAAAGTTGCGGAGCGCAACAAGAAGAGCCACCTGGCGAAGGTCGTCACGGCTGGCTTGATGGAATTCAAGGCCCACCAGGACAGCCCGGGCGAAATCCCTGGCGAAACCATCGAAGCTTCCAAGCGCGCTTTGGAGCGCACCGAAGCGATCGTGCACGCAGAGTTGAAGCGCGGACTCGGCGGACTGGCGACAATTGGATCGACCGCTCCCTTCGTGGGACTGTTCGGCACGGTGGTCGGCATTCTGAACGCGTTTAAAGGCATTTCGCAGGAGAAGGCCACTGGTCTAGCGGCCGTCGCCGGCGGTATCGCCGAAGCGCTCGTCACCACTGCTATGGGATTGCTGGTCGCGATTCCGGCCGTGATGATGTTCAACTACCTGACCGGACGCGTCGAGGCGTTCGACGTCGAGATGGATAACTCGTCGAGCGAACTGGTCGACTACTTCCTGAAGCGGCGGAGCCTGCGCCGTTCCTAGTCTGATCCGGCAGTAGCTGTCGTGAGTTGCATGGTCCGGCGCGGAACTGGCTTCCGCGCCGGGCACTCAGGCAACCGCTATGGTAGCTGCTCAATCATGCGGGAACGCGCAATGAGCGCACGCGAAAGGTGAGCCTATGGCACTGGCAAAACGAAACGAAGGCGCCAAGGTCAATTCCGACATCAACGTCACCCCCATGGTCGACGTGATGCTGGTGCTGCTGATCATCTTCATGGTGGTCACGCCCATGTTGCAGAAGGGCGTAAGCGTGGACTTGGCGAAAGTGAACAATCCCGAGCAGATGCCGGACGCCGACAAGGAAGACGCGTTGGTGGTCGCGGTGATGCGCAACGGGGACATTTTCTTCGGCAACGACAAGATCAACCCAGATGGACTGACGGGCAAAGTGAAAGACCGGCTTGCGAACCGGTCCGACAAGCGCGTCTATATCCGCGCCGATGCGCGGGCGAAGTTCGGGCGAGTGGTCGAGGCCGTAGACAACATTCGCGCGGCGGGCGTGGACCAATTGGGCCTGCTGACGGACCAGCGGAAGGATAAGGGCGCGGCAGCGCCAGTAACGGCACCTCCATCCGGCGGTCAATAGAGGAGATTTCCTATGGGTATGGCAGTCGGCCCCAGCGGGGGCCAGAGCGCAAACATCAATGTGACGCCGCTCATTGACGTACTACTGGTGCTTCTGATCATCTTTATGGTGATCACGCCCCTCACGCCGAAGGGCCTGGATGCCCTGGTTCCGCAGCCACCGCCGCCGAACCAGAAGCAGCAGACCACGCCGGACCGCACGATCGTTGTTCAGTTGATCGATCGCGGCGCCAGTTCGACGCCGGGTGTGAAGATTAACCAGGAAGACGCCAGCTGGGACGACCTGCAGAGCCGCCTGACCGACATCTTCAAGACCCGCGCGGAGAAGGTCATGTTCGTTAAGGGCGACGACAACGTTCCATTCTTCGACGTGGCGAACGTGATCGATATCGCCCACGCATCGGGCGTCGATAAAGTCGGTCTGATCACAGCCAAGATCGAAGCTGGGCAGTAGAATCAGCAGGCCATGTACGGAATGTGCACGACTCGGAGCAATCCGTCCGTGCACTTCGGGCCGGAAATGCGCCCAGGCGACGACGCCTGGGCATCGGTTCGTTCAGAATTTGCGCAATCCTATTTGCAGTGGTAAGGTCCCAGGATTCCTGGCAAGGGAGAGTTATAACGCAATGAAAACCAGCGTACGAGTGTTAGCACTGCTCGCTGCGGGGCTGATGCTGTTCTCCACCACGGGCTGCAGCAAGCTGCGGGCCCGCGACCAGCTAAACAAAGGCGTTCTGGCGTACAAGAATGCCAAGTATGAAGAGGCGATCAATCACTTCCAGCAGGCGGTTGAACTCGATCCGACGCTTTTGAACGCGCGCCTCTACTTGGCGACGGCGTTTGCCCAGCAATACATTCCGGGCGCAGACGTTCCCGACAACAACAAGATGGCCGAGCAGGCGATCAATCAGTACAAGGAAGTGCTGCAGCGCGACCCTAAGAACGTGAACAGCGTGAAGGGCATCGCTTATCTGTTCCTGCAGATGAAGAAGTTCAACGACGCCAAAGACTATTACCGCAAGGCGACCGATCTCGACCCGAATGACCCGGAACCGTATTATTCGGTGGCCGTCATCGACTGGACGCAGACCTACCAGCCCCGCATGGAAGAGCGCGCCAAGCTGGGCCTGAAGCCCGAGGAACCGCTGAAAGACAGGAAAGTCTGCGCGGGTCTAAAGGAAAAGAACATGCCTAACATTCAGGAAGGCATCGACAACCTGACCAAGGCGCTGCAACTACGGCCCGACTACGACGACGCCATGGCGTACATGAATCTGATGTACCGCGAGCGGGCGGACGTGCAGTGCGAGGACCCCAGTGCACGGGCAGCCGATCTGAAGACGGCCGACGAGTGGGTTGACAAGACGCTGGCCGTCAAGAAGGCGAAAGCTGAAAAACAGCCGGGCGCTACAGGCATCACGATGGATCAGAACAAGTAGGATCGTCTGGTCACGACAGCCCCTTCCTGCGGGAAGGGGTTTTGTTTTTGTAGAAAAGTCCGTCAGCTCTCAGCTTTCAGCCTTCAGTTCCAAAGCTCGTCCGATAGAATGTCGCTGCGAGCGCAGCAGCAGAGCCCCTTGCATGTTCAAGAAGATTCTCATCGCCAATCGGGGAGAAATCGCGGTGCGCGTGATTCGAGCGTGCCGGGAGATGGGGCTCCAATCGGTAGCCGTGTACTCCGACGTAGACCGGGCTGCTCTTCATGTGCGCAAGGCCGATGAGGCTTACCATCTTGGCCCGGCAGCGGCCTCCGAGTCTTATCTCAATATCGAGAAAATCATCGGGGTTGCGAAGCGTGCAGGCGCCGACGCAATCCATCCCGGCTACGGATTTCTATCTGAGAATTCCCGCTTCGCACACGCTTGCGCAGACGCTGGAATCAAGTTTATCGGTCCCAGCGCGGCAGCGATGGAGATGATGGGCTCGAAAACCCGCGCGCGTCAGAACATGGACAAGGCGGGCGTGCCGTTCGTGCCCGGGACATCCCGGGGCGTGGAGTCTCCCGAAGAAGCTGCGCGAGTTGCTGAGAAGATTGGGTACCCGGTCATGCTCAAAGCGGCCGCGGGCGGCGGTGGCAAGGGCATGCGTCTGGTGCACCGCGCGGACGAATTGCGAGCGGCGCTCGAGAGTGCGCAAAGCGAAGCCCAACGCGCGTTTGGGGACAACGAAGTTTACATCGAGCAGGCCATCATTAACCCGCGACATATCGAGATGCAGGTGCTGGCAGATGAGCACGGGAACACCGTCTACTTGGGCGAGCGCGAATGCTCCATCCAGCGCCGCCATCAAAAGGTGCTTGAAGAGGCGCCATCTCCCATTGTTGATTCCGAAATGCGGCGGCGCATGGGCGAGGTCGCGGTGCGCGTGGCGCAGGCCGCCGGATATACAAATGCGGGGACAATCGAGTTTCTAGTAGATCAGCAGAAGAATTTCTATTTTCTGGAAATGAACACGCGGCTGCAGGTGGAACATCCGGTGACGGAACTGACGACCGGCCTCGACCTGGTACATCTGCAAATCCGGATTGCCGCCGGCGAGAAGCTTCCCTTCTCGCAGTCGGACGTAAAACTGCGCGGGCATGCCATCGAATGCAGAATCTATGCCGAGGATCCCGACAACAATTTCTTCCCCAGTCCCGGGAAAATCACGTTGCTGCTGGCTCCTTCCGGGCCGGGCATTAGGCGCGACAGCGGAATGTACGAAGGCTGGACGGTGCCGATTGACTACGATCCGCTTCTTGCCAAGCTGATCGGTCACGGCACCGATCGCGCGCAAGCTACATCACGGCTGGTGCGCGCGCTGAACGAGTACTTTGTTGGGGGAATCAAGACCAATATTTCATTGTTCCGAAGAATTTTGAGCGACCCAGACTTCGGTGCGGGACGTCTCGACACAGGATACCTGGACCGCTTGCTGGCCAAGCCCGGGGACACCGCCCCCGCCGATGCACGCAACGCGGAAGTGGCGGCGATCGCAGCAGGAGTGTTTGCGATGCTGGACCCTGGCTCGGAAGTGCGGGGTGACGAAACCCCTACGAATGGTACGGGGGCGGAGTGTGCGTCCAATTGGAAGCGTACTGCCCGCCAGGAATCCCTGGGCTAAGGTGATGCCACACACTACATGATCTACGACGTCAATGTCGATGGGAAGAGCTACCGCCTCGAACTGAATCGCGTGAACGGCCGCTGGGAAACTCGCCTCAATGGGCGCGAGGTAGCGCTCGATGCCGTGCTCGCAAGGCGTGATGTGCTGTCGATCATCATTGCTGGGAAAGCATACGAGATCAAGCGCGAACGCACCGCCACCGACATGCACCTGTGGGTGGGCCCGCGGCGCTATGCGGTGCAGTTGCGCGACCCGCGATCTCTACGCAGTCGCGTGAGCGTTGACGACGGCAAAGGCCCTCGAAAGCTGCTCGCTCCCATGCCTGGCAAGGTCATCCGCGTGTTGTTGAAGGAAGAATCCGAAGTCGAGGCTGGTCAGGGCGTGGTGGTAGTAGAAGCGATGAAGATGCAGAATGAGATCAAGTCGCCGAAGAAGGGCGTCGTCCGCAAGATTGTTGCGGCAGAAGGGGCGGCTGTGAATGCTGGCGATGTGCTGGCGGTGGTGGAGTAAAGAAGTCCAAGTCAGGGGAAACATCCCATCTGGAATCTAGAATTTGAGATATGAAATTTTTATCGCGCGATCGATCTCAGATTTGAGATTTTAGATTTGAAGAATATTGCCCACCGCTTCTTTCATTCCTTATTTCGTTGGTCCGGTGTTCTTCAGGATGTCGTCGGCGAAGTAGTTGGTGACCTTGGCGTTGTCGCGCAGGACCTCGTAGTAGGCAGCCTTGAGCAACTGTTCCCTGCGGTCGCGTAGTTGGGAGCGGATTGCCTGCTGCACGCGAGGGTCGGCCAGCTCGCGCTGGCCGGCAGGTTCCCGCGCCAGCAGCTTCACGATTCTGAAGCCCACGATCCGCTTGCTGGCCGGATCTTGCACGGTGATCACCGGCCCATACTGGCCCGGCTTCAGCTTCAGAACGATCTCGCGGGTGGACGGGTCGGTGCGCTGGAGGGACGACTCCGGCGTGAATCCCAAGTCGCCTCCGTTGCCCGACGTCTCGCTGTCTTCCGAATAGTTCATGGCGAGAGTGGCGAAGTCGTCGCCGCTGTCGAGGCGGTTCGACAGCATCTGGATCTTCTTCCGCGCATCCGCCTCGTTTTGCGCTTTGTCGTTCTTCAGATTGTGGACCTGCGGGTTGGGCATCGGCGAGACGTAAATCTGCGCCAGGTGATATTGCGCCTCGATCAGGTTGAACTCGCCCTTATGCGCGTTGTAATAATCAGCGACATCCTGATCGGTGATGTTGATCTTCGACGTGACTTCCTTGTTCAGCACCTTTTCGACGGTCAGCGAGCGGCGCAGGTCGCGGCGGAAGTCATCGAGCGTGATCTTCTTGTCCTTCAGTTTCTGATCGAACTGCTCCTGCGTATAAGGCGACTTGATCTCGTTCATCTTGCGATCGATCTCTTCGTCGGTCGCCAGCAAGCCGAGTTTTTCGGCGCGGTGCATCAGGATTTCGTTGTCAATTAGCTCGCGCAAAATGCTGAGCCGGAGGCTGGTCGCCTGCTCTCCGAGGGGAGCTTGCGGCTGGTCGGAGGACGAGGTCTGGTTGAGATAGTACTTTTCGACGTCGGAGCGCAGGATCTTGCGTCCATCCACGGAGGCCATGACGTCGCCGCCAGCCTGCTTAGGTTGGCAGCCGGTGAGAAAGACCAGTGCAAGCGCGGCGCCAAGCGCCATCAGAAGACGAAGCAGCATCGAGTTGAGTCTCAAGCGAAGATCCCCCTCGTTACGGATCAGCAGTTCGAAAAATCAGGCATCATTTGGCATTCGGGGCAGTGCCCGATGCTTGCGTATTGTCGGAATGCGCCGGAGGCTGAACCCCGGCTTGCAGCAGCGCCCGGTCGAGCACGGCGCGAATTTCCGCGATCGGCAACGCGCCGTCCATTTCTTCGCCGTTTACGAAGAGGGTGGGGGTGGCGTTCACGCCAACGACGTCGCCTTCCTTAATCGATGCTTTTACAGCGCTATCGTCCTGCCCCTTGATGCAGGCGGCAAGCTTTACCGGGTCCACGCTGTGTTGCTGGCCTTGCAGCACGGCGGCCCGGTCCAGGAAAGCATTCTGCGCGTCGTGGCCCTGCTGCCCGCTTACCGTCTGCTGGTTGGCGTGCAGGTAGTCGGCGTAATCCCAGTAGGCGTCGTTATTCTGCGCAGCCAGGCAATTTGCATTCACAGCTGCGCGAATGGCCCAGGGATGAATTTCCGCCAGCGGGTAGTCCTTGTATATGAACAGGACCTTGTCGCCATATTCCTTGTAAATCTGGGGAAAGAGCGTCTGGTGCATGCGCGAGCAGAATGGGCACTGGAAATCGTCGTAGTTGACGACCAGCACCTTCGCCTGCTTATTGCCGCGCGTCGGACGGTTGGTCACGTCCATTTTCTTCATGATCTCAGCGTTCGGATCCTTGGTCAGGTCCAGTTTCGTCATTTTGACAAGCGTCTTGTTGTCTTTCGAGAGCAGGAAGTCGTATTCGTCCTTGCGAGTGCCTTTGGTGAAGGTCAGTTTCACGGCGTCGTAGTTGTTGAATTCACTGGGATGAATCGGGCCGATCGTGACTTGAACGTCCGGGGGCAACTTGTAATACGAACGCACCTGGCGCTCGATAGCCCTAGCGGTGTCCGGCGCAGTCGACTGCGCGGAACAACCTAGGCAGATGAGGAGGAGTACGAGAAATGAACGTTGGAGCAGCGTCACTGGAAACCGCCTTAGCATCAGGGCTAAAAATCCATTATCTCACAAGGGGTTAGACGGTCTGCGGGGGCTCTCGAGAGCGATTGGCGCACGAAATCAGACAGCGCGGAGGAGGTCTTCGGGCGGAAGCAGAGTGTTCATCGAGCCCGAACGGAAGCCCTCCAGATCAAGGGTCACGAACTTAAACCCTAGCGCTTTGAAGATGCGGGTAAATTCGGCGGCCAGCGTCGGGTCGAGGGCGCGCGGGAGTTCATCCTTAGCGATCTCTAGGCGGACGATTTCTCCATGATGGCGTACGCGGAACTGCCGGAAGCCGAGCGCACGGAGGGCATCCTCGCCCTGCTCGATCGCTGAGAGGGCCTCGCGGGTGACGGGGCGGCCGTATTCGATGCGCGAGGAGAGGCAGGCTGAGGCGGGCTTGTCCCAGACGCGAAGCGCCGCCGCCCGCGCCAGCGCGCGAATGTCCTGCTTCGTCAGGCCCGCGTCGAGGAGCGGTGCCGCGATGTGATGCTGGCGGGCCGCCTGCTGTCCGGGACGGAAGTCGCCCTGGTCATCGACGTTTACGCCGTAGGCAATGGCGTCGAAGCCGCGGTTCAACCGAAAGGATTCCATCACTGTGAAGAGTTCGTCCTTGCAATGGAAACAGCGGGATGCGTCGTTTTTCGTGTACTCGGGGCGATCGAGCTCAGTCGTGGTTATGACTTCAAGGGGAATGCGGCATTCTTTGGCGAAAGCCACAGCGTCCTCGAGATGAGTGCGTGCGAGGCTGGGCGAGTCGGCGATGACTGCCAGCATGCCGGAACCGAGTGTCCGGTGGGCGGCCCAGGCCAAATAAGCCGAGTCGACACCGCCGGAGTAGGCAACCAGTGTGCGCCCTAGCGACCGAAGGCGCTCTTCCAGGCGCAATTGTTTAGTTTCAAGCTCGGCGGGCAGCGGCATACACACATGGTAATACGGGCCGGGCGAGGTGTGGGGATTTGATGGCCCGCGCCGCATGTATCGCGGCATTTTGCCCGCAGTCTGAGGGCATCCTGCTCAGCGGCGGGCGGGACGCCCGCCGGACTGCCGTCGGCACGGCGGCGCTACAGTCGAGGGTACCAGAACGGCCTAGTACAGGCGCTCTTGCTTGCGCAGGTTTCCAAACGACCCGATGTTGGCTAGTGTGAAGCTGAAGCGGAACTGATTTTCGTTGCGGACCGATCCTAGCGCAAACCGGCGGTACTCGAGCGTAACGCCGCAGCAGTTCCAGTTGTAGGTGGTTTGCGCCGTCGCATACTGAAGGAATCCGATGTTGGCGTCGAATCCGAAGCTGGTGGCGCCGCTGAAGCCTGGTCTGCTGGGGTGGCCATATCCGAAGAGCACACGGAACTGATTGAAGTCTTGTTGCGTTGCGTTGGTGCCGGTGAGTCCGGGCAGCGATTGCACGAATGCGTCGCCTCCGCCAAACGTGTAGGCACCCAGATGATAGTTCACCAGGACAGTGCTGGCGTTGACGCGGCCTTTCTTGAAGTCGTAGTCGAGGTCCCACTCTGCGTCCGCCTGTGAGCTTGTCTGTACTCGCAAGCGCGAGATCAGCGGCGACAGATGTTGAGGTTCGGTGAGGAACGCGATCCCGGTAAAATCGGCGGTGGTGGTAAGCACGTTCCGGCGGCCATTGACGAGCGCACCTCCGAACTCGGGGTCTAGGAAATACTTCTGGGCGATCTCCCAGGTGACGATTTCGCGTACCTGCGGCCCTGCAGAACACGGAATGGCTTCCGGAGTGTAGGTGCGTTCCCAAGGTTGAATCTGCTCGCCCGGCGCTCCGATGCGGAGCGCGGACATGTCCTGCGGGTTGCAGTCTTCAGGGTCGGCAGAGGTGCGTTTGGAATAGAGCCGGTTGGTGACGCCATATTCGACTTCGTTTGTGTTGCTGAGGATGTCTCGCGCGTCGAAGCGAAGGATATTCGCGAAATTGTTCACGCCGGTGACGTAGCGGTAGGTGGCGTGCGGTTCGATCACATGCTTCAGTTGGTGTCCGGCAAGCGGGCGGTCAAAAATGCGGCTGAAAGCGGGGGGACGCAATTCCACAGTGCCCTCGAGGGCTTTGCGGTTCACCACGTCGCTGACCGCGGTTCCCACATTGCTGCCAGGCCCAAGCTGCTGGGTGTAGGCAGTGGTGCGGAGGGTCAACTCTGGGCGTAAAGACCAGCCACGAAGCAGCAGCGGCATAGAAATCGAAGGAGCCAGATCAAATCGTCCCACCAGATCGGCGGTGCGGAATTCCCTTTCGCTGCGGGACAAACCCTCGGCGGCCGCGTCGAGCGACCAGTAGATGGGCGTGTGGGTGATACGCCGGTCGACACTCGAAAATTGAAAACTAGGTGCGTGAAGAATGGTAATTACATCACCGTTGCCTGAACTGGCGGCCTGCGTACAGCCTGGCGGCGGAGGGGGTGGTGGGGTTGTCGGAGAGCCCTGAGTCGTGCACACTCCTTGAAAATCCTGATAGCGCTGCACCAGCGCGTTGTAGGAAAATCCACGAGTCGTGTTGGACAAAAAAGCCTGGGATTTTACTTCCGAATTGACGGCCTGCGTGAAGGTCTCGCTGAACGCCAGCCGAAAAACAAATGAACTCAGATAGTCGATATTGGCAACCGAACGGAAGCTCTGCAGGAAGCGCCCTTCTGCGTTGAGAGTTACATCCTGGCCGCCCTGATTTTTGCGATCCACCACTCCGAAGTAGGTGAGATCGACATAAGAGGTATCGCTGGGGCGCGCACGAAACTGTCCCCGCTGAGCCCAACCGCGCTGCGAGTAGTATTCGGCGCCGGCAGTCGCATCCATGGTGCGATTAATGGCCCAGTAGACTGACTCACCGACGATCGTTCCCTTCGTCGAAGAGCGCCCGATGCTTGGAATCAGGAATCCCGATTTTCGCCCCAAGGGGTGGGCCGGGAAGGCCGCGAACGGAAAATAGAACACCGGAACACCATGGATGCGAAAGCTGCTTCGATACACGGTTGCGTTCGCGCCCACATCCACCACCACCTTGCGGGCGTCGAAGGTCCAATTGGGGTGCGGCATCTCGCACGTGGTCACCGAGCCGTCGTTGACGACGAAATGATCCGGGCCAGTCTTCTCGACCACCTTCCCCGCAAACGCAAACGGACTGGAAGAAGTGAGAACGGTGGCCGTTCCCTTCACTCGAACACCGATCGTTCCCACTACGTCGTAAAACTTCCCGCTTTGACTTCGGATGTTGTAGGTCCCGTGACTGGCCTCGATGTGCTCATCGTTGGGACCGCCATCGAGCACCATGTGGCCATCGCCCACCGCTTCGCCGGTATCGGAGTTGAAAGTGACCTCATCCGCGTACAGGATGTATGTGCCGTAGTGGATTTCGACGTGACCGCGCAGCTTGTAAATGGGGCCGTCTTTCTCCTGGCTGTCCATTGCGGAGATGGTGACATTCTCTTCCCGCGGAAGAGGCGCGGGGACCGGTGTTGCACTTTGAGAATTTTCTGGCCGGTTCTGGGCAGCAAGCAACTGGCTGGTAACTAAGTACGGGCTCAGAAGCAGATGACAAAGGCACGCCGCCGTGATAAGGAATCGTGTGCGGGAGATCATCGGAAGCGCACGGAGACCCCAACACTGGTTTTAAGTTCGGGGACTTCGTGACCTTAGCACGGCGCTGGCCCGAGAGGCAAAGCGCTGGAGAAAGACAAGTTCCGTTCGTTTGTTCCGCATTGTGGCCTCGCTCTGGCCCTGGCGTTTCTCCGAAGACCATCCATGAGTTGTTCGCTTTGCGGCGAACCCTGCCGCTGTGTGTCCGGAAGTGTGCCCGAAGACGCAAGTACTTCGGTGGAGCGCGACGAGTTTCCTTCCCGCGTACGCGAGGCTGCGCCGACTCAAGAGGCCCTGCTCACGGCAGAGGGTGGCCCTTCGTGGCGCGCAGAGGTCTCTGAGCGATTGAATCGCTATCACGCACGGCGGAGGCCGCGGCCCCCTCGATATCCGTCCCTACGTTTGAAGTTCGATACACCTGAGGCGAGATGGGCGGCTGCGCCGCGCGAAGGGAACGCAGCTTCCCCATCGCCCCAGATGACCGCGCAGTCAGCACCGGTGATGCGGCAGGCTGTGGCCGTGAACTACGTCGATCCGTCGCCTGAGGCGAACATTGTTCCTGAGCCTCGGCCGGAGGAGCTCTCTTTTCCAGCTCCCAAGCGCAACCAGAGCGAGCACACAGCCAAGCTCATCGAATTTCCGCGCACCATCTACACGCCGCAGGTCTGGGCAACTGATCTGGCTGAGCCGATCCTGGATCGTCCGCGGATTCTAGAAGCGCCCGAGATCGTTCCGCCGCCTCCTGCCTTGGGCGGCATGACGATTGAGGAGGCGGAAAAGCCAGAGCCGGAGCGGCGCATGGGGATCGATATGCCGCTCCAGTCGGCTCCGATCGGACAAAGAGTTCTAGCCGGCCTCGTCGACGGAATACTTGTCGTCGCTGGGGGCTCAGTGTTCGGAGCCATCTATTATCGAATCGTCGGTGCAACGCCGACGCTCTTGCAAGTCGCCATGATCGGCTCAGGATTGTTGATTCTCTGCTGGGCTGCGTATCAGTACCTACTAGTGGTGTACTCGGGATCGACACCCGGCTTGCGTGCGTTGCGGTTGCAAGTGCGGCGCTTCGATGGAAATCCCGCGAACAGGAAACTGCGTCGGGCCCGCGTGCTTTGCTCGCTGCTCTCTGCCGTCTCGCTGGGCCTTGGCTATGCCTGGCACTTCCTTGACGAAGACGGATTGTGCTGGCACGAGCGGGTGACCAAAACTCACATCGCCATGACTCCCAAAAAGCAGTGAGCAAAAGGGGTTAGCGTCGCGATGAGGGGGAACTGCCGCGGGAGCATCGCTGTTGGACATCCCTGCCCTATGCTATCTTCGTAAGGTTTCGCTGTCCGGCTTCATTCATGTCTACTTCCTTGGAAAGTTCCAAACGACCGGCGGTAAGGGTCTTCGTCGCCACCACGGTGATGTTGACCTTCATATCGTTCTGGCGAGCCGCCGCTATCGTGCTCTCCGATTTGGCTTCGTCAGCCTATTACGCCGGCGGCGACGCAGAGAAGGTCATCGGCAAGAGCGCTCCCTGGTTCATTTTTGCGGTCATGCTGTTCAGCTACTGCGTGCGTGCTCTGTACATCGAGTCCAGTGCCATGTTCGTGCGTGGCGGCGTGTATCGCGTGGTCAAAGAGGCCATGGGCGGGACGCTGGCAAAGTTTTCGGTATCTGCCCTGCTGTTCGATTACGTGCTTACCGGCCCAATCAGCGCCGTGTCGGCAGGCCACTATCTTGCAGGACTGATCGTCGAAACCGGAAAACATTTCGGACATCCGCTGGCGGATTTTCCGATCAATAGCTTCGCTGCTATGTTCGGCATCCTGGTCGCGGGCTACTTCTGGTGGAAGAACATCCAGGGCATTCACGAGTCGAGCCAGAAAGCCGTGCAGATCATGATCATCACGACGGTGATGGTGGTGATCCTGCTGCTTTGGTGCACGATCACCGTCTTCAAGATCGGGATCCAATGGCCGCCGAACCCGCTGCATGCGGGGGTGATTCCGCTCAACCGCGAGTCTCTTGGCTGGCTCAACGGCACGTGGTTCAGCAAGCTGAGCCTGGTCATCTTCTTCGTTGGCTTTGGGCATTCAGTGCTGGCGATGAGCGGCGAAGAAACGCTTGCCCAGGTGAACCGCGAGATCGAGCATCCCAAGCTCAAGAACCTGGAAAAAACCGGGCTCGTGATTTTCATTTACAGCCTGTTCTTCACGTCGCTGGTTTCTTTCTTCGCCGTGATGATCATTCCCGACGGCATTCGGTCGGAGTATTTCGGCAACCTCATCGGCGGACTCGCCATGTTCGTCGTCGGACCGACATGGCTCAAGCTCGCTTTCCGGGCTTTTGTGGTCATCGTGGGCGTGCTGATTCTTGCGGGCGCGCAAAACACTTCGATCGTGGGCGCGAACGGAGTGCTGAACCGTCTGGCCGAAGACGGCGTCCTGACGCCTGCGCTGCAGAAGCCCCATCACCACTACGGCACCACTTACCGCATCGTCAATCTGATCGTGGCGATGCAGTTGCTGACCATCATTGCCACCTGGGGCAACGTGTTCCTGCTGGCTGGCCTGTATGCCTTTGGCGTCATCTGGAGCTTTTCGCTGATGTCGCTGGCAGTGCTGGTGTTGCGCTACAAGGAACCCGGCCAACGGCAGTGGAAGGTGCCGGGGAACTTCTATCTGTATGGCAAGGAAATCCCGGTGGGACTGGTGGCGATCTCGATGGTGCTGTTCATGACGGCCATCGTCAACTTCTTTACGAAGTCTGAGGCCACCATCGCGGGAGTGACGTTCAGTGCAGTTTTCTTTGTTGTTTTTACCTATTCGGAGCGGCACGCCGCCAGGGCGCGCGCCGGCCGTCCGGAGGGGTTAGAACAATTCCGGGTTTACGGCAATCAGGAATTAGGCAGCGGCGCGATGGGAGTTCGTCCGGGCAATATCCTGGTGGCCGTGCGCGATCCGCGAAATTTGCACTACCTGCAGGCTATCCTGAGAAGCTCCGACACGACCAAGCAGGACGTGGTGGTGATGAGCGCACGACTCTACCACCGCGAGCATTCCTTCAGCGGCAGCACGGTTTTTGAAGCGAGCCAGATCTTCGACCACTACGAGCAGGAATTGTTCACGGCGGTCGTCTCGGTTGCGGAGAAGGAAGGCAAGCCGGTGTCGCTGCTGGTTGTGCCGGGCACCGATGTGTTTGAAGCCATCATGGTGACAGCACAGAGGCTGGCGTCGGGGCGCATCGTGTGCGGCCGTTCCAACAAACTTACCGCCGACGAGCAAGGCAAGCTGACCGGGGATGCATGGGAGCGCTTGCCGGAGCCGCGGCCACGACTGACGCTGATGGTGTACGAGCCCGACGGAACATTCCACGAGTATCTGTTGGGACCACATACGCCCCGTATGCGGCCGCAGGACATCGGGCTCATGCACAATGTTTGGCTGGACATCACGAAGGACCCTCGCTTTGCCGGCGCGCACCACTATCACGTGGTGGCCTTGGCGCTCGAGCAGTTGCAGCAAGAACTAAAGGGCGGCGAGCGCAAGGAACTGCTTGACCGGTTGGAGCAAGAGATCCACAAGGGCGAGGATGGGAACCTGCCGCCTTCGACCGCGGACTACAACTAGCCGCCCATCAGCAAGATCGCGAAGACAACATACCGTCGATGACCGCTTAACTGCTCCTTGTAACGGCACCCAGCTTTGGCCCTGTGATAAGAGTCACAGACGCACCGCCCGTTTCCTGCCAACCTGACTGCAGACGGAAGTCATGATCAGGCAACTAGTAGCGACCTTGCTGATGCTCGCGTTGTGCGGTGCGGGAGCGTTCGCCCAGCCCCTCAGCATTGAGAAAACAGCCGTCGCACAGGCGCCGAGCGCTCATGACGGCACCTCTTCTCATAATCGCTGCCATTCCAGCTCAGCTCCAAATTTCGGGATAGCCCAGTCCTTACCGCCGTTGAGCACGCCATGTGGCAGTGAGCACCCGTGCTGCGTGCGCCCAGGTCCTGCAAATGTTGCTGAAATGCCCTCGGCTCAAGGACAGCAACGACCTGACACAGGTCAGCGCGGAATCGGGGCGCCCTCCAACGGCGCTGCCAGTCTCTCGGTTACCGCTGCTCTGCGTAGCATCAGTTTGCTGCCTTACGGTGCGCTCAGCACCGTGCGTCGTATCTGACTTCCTCCTAACTGCCTGCACAAGCACGCAGCAACGTTCTTCGCCCTCGGGTGCCACAATGTGGGCACCTGGGAAAACTCATCGAACCGAAACATGCGCATAGGAGATCAAATTTATGAAGTTCAAACTCATCGCCATTTTCGTCAGCCTGGCTCTTACATCCTGGGCTCAGACCACAACTTCGACACCCGAGCAGAAGTCGGCTCCCGCCGAAACCAAGATGGCCTGTTCCTGCTGCGACAAGATGGCGTCTGCCGATCAGAAGACAACTGATCCCAAAGCAACCGATCAGAAAGAAGCCCACGCCTGTATGCATCAGCGCGCAGCTGGGAAGGACGACAAGTCAACCATGTCGTGCTGCTCGGGCAAGGACAACGCTGGTTGCTGCGCGGGGAAAGACGGGAAATCCTGCGCCAAGAATGACCAGGTGGCCTCGTCTTGTTGCGAGGGGATGAAGAAGGGCGAGGGTCAGGAAATGACCTGCTGTACCGACAAGGACGGAAAGAAGATGACACATGACTGCTGCGGAGGAAATCAGTGTGGGAAGCACGATCACGCGGCGGGCAACTGACTTCCTGATGTGGGGGAGCCCTGGCCATGCTGGGGCTCTTCTTTTTTTTACCGTTCGATCTACGTATCGATCAGGTAACGACTACTAGCCTTGTCGTTGCTGGAACCAAGCATTTAGACTGGCGCGGCTTCCTTCTCACCCCCAAAAATCTGAATGAAGCGTGGAGACGTGCAATGAAATCATGGCGTGTCGTTCTTCCGGCCTTGTTGCTATTGGGCGCGAGCGCAGCCTGGGCCCAGAAGGTAGACGTCGATTGGAATCGCAACATCGATTTCTTGAAATTTAGGACCTACGGGTGGATCGAATCCAAGCACCCCGGAAAGGGACTCTGGAACCAGCGGATCATTGATGGTGTCGACGCGAAACTCGCCAAGGCGGGATTGAAAAAAGTGGACTCCACCGCGAAACCTGATCTCGAAGTGGTCTACAACGCAGGAGTCAAAGAACACACGGTCGTCGAAGACTACGACTACACCTATCGTCCGTATGGGTGGTACTACGGCTATCGCCCGTGGTACGGCCCTCGTCCAATCACTACGCAAACCTATCAGGAGAAGGAAGCGACCCTGACCGTTGATCTTGTCGACAATTCAGATAAGGAAATGGTGTGGCGCGGCGTTGCCAAGGATACCTTGACCGACAGCTCTGACAAGAATGTGAAGACGTTCAACAAGGCCATGGACAAGCTGTTTAAGAATTTCCCGCCGACCAAGAAATAGAAGCAGTTGAAAAGAGGACGAACACGAACCCCATCTTTGCGCCTTGGATGCGTAAAGGTGGGGTTTCCTCGAGCGATCAAGAGTGACTAGCTCGGCCTGCTAATTTCGGGATCGCCGAAGTTACTTCCCGCTCTCTGCTTTCGCGTTGTGTTGCACCTTGGGCATCTCAGGCACGGAAACCAGATTTTCGGTGGAGCGGTCCAGTTCGAAAAACGTGCGCTTCTTTGCGCAACTCGAGGTGCCGGAAACTTCCTCTTCTTCAGGCGTGAGCGGCTGCGCTTCGAGGACGATTTGTCCCTGTGTGCCGAATCCAAGCACGCGCAGATTCATCGAGCAATCGTGGCTAAAGGTCTTGGCGAGGGAGCGCGGCAGATCCGGCTGTTGAAAGGTACCGAAGCGGCTATCAAATACCAGGACGCTTCGATTCACTCCCGGCTGCTCGTATTGCCATTCGGAAATCTCCGCAAGCAGACGGCGGCCGTCGGCGGACCAGTCGACCAGGCGCAGGGAGTTTCCGTTCTCGACATCCGCCGGTTCCTGCAGAAAGCGCACTTTGAAATCGCCGGTATCGGCAACGAATAGTCTGGAGTTGTTGACGCACAGGGGGCCGGAATAGCCGCTGGCTCTCTGCGGATATAGGGCAGTCGCTTCGATTTCCGTGTACGCGCGATGCTTCTGGTCAGGAGCCACCAGAGTTCCGCTCCGCGCAGTGCGCGAAGCGAGAGGAGGCTTTTCCCCGCAGGTGACCAATTCGGGATCGCTGGATTTCGGCGTATTCTCCGGAGCGGGCGCCGCAGTTTGCGCAGTGCCTAGGGCGCTCAACAGGCAGGCGACTGTCCACAGCAGAATATTTTTGGAGATCAGCGAAAACACGGCAGCATTGTAGAACACAGGGGATGCTGAAGTCTGTAAGGGATATTGGGTAAAGGAAACTCTCAGCTGGAGGCCTTCTTCACATCGGCGATAATTTCGCCGTGAGCGACGCGTGCTCTGATTTCTTCTCCCGTCTTCACTCGGGCCGCATCTTTCACTAACTTTCCCGACGCGTCAAACACTAACGCGTAGCCGCGTTCGAGAATTGCGACTGGAGACAGGGCTTCCATCTGACTAGTTAGTCTTTCGAGACGCGAGCGACGCCGCAGAAAGAGATCGCGGGCTGCCGCTGCCATGGCTGCGACCCGGGCGTTTAACTCCTTGCGCACGCCTCTCAGGACAAGGCGCAGGTCGTAGTGCCTTACAGCCGCTGCCAAGGTTTCGAACTTCCGGCGTTGCATCTCAAGGTGGTTGCGTTGGGCGTGCACCAAGCGATTGGCGAGGTCGTCGACCTTCTGTTGGCGACGGTGGATCAGGTCCATCATGCGCCCGAATGCGCCGTGCTGCGCCAACTGCATCAGGTGCTGGCGTCCCATCATCAGGCGATAGCGGATGCCGCGGTCCAGTTCGTGCTCAAGTCCGGCGATCTGTTGTTCGACCTCTGCACGCGAGCGAATGACTAGTTCGGCGGCCGCTGAGGGCGTCGCCGCGCGCAAATCCGCTACGAAGTCCGCGATCGTAAAGTCGGTTTCGTGACCGACCGCCGAGATCACAGGCAGCTCCGAAGCCGCAATTGCCCGGGCCAATGCTTCGTCATTGAAGGTAGACAGGTCTTCTGCTGAGCCTCCGCCCCGCGCCACCAGTATCACGTCCACAGAACGAGCGCGGTTGAAATAACGGATGCCGGCTGAGACTTCAGTCGCGGCCGCTTCGCCTTGTACCTGCGCAGGAAAAATCAGCACGCTCGCGCGATCGTGACGTCGCTGCAGGACATGCAAGATGTCGCGCAACGCAGCCGCCTGCGGAGAGGTAACGATCCCGATAACGTGGGGCAACGCCGGGATCGGTTTCTTGCGGCTGGCTTCAAACAGTCCTTCGGCGGTCAGCTTGGCTTTGAGTTGCTCGAAGGCGATCTGGAGGGCTCCTGCGCCCTTCGGCTCGACATACTCGGCGATGATCTGCAGTTGACCGCGGTCTTCGTAGATCGTGACGCGGCCGCGCACCACCACCTGCATTCCATCGGCGGGACGAAAACGCAGCAGCCGGGCCGAGGAGCGGAACATTACGACGCTGATCTGCGAGTTCTCGTCTTTCAGCGTGTAGTAGAGGTGCCCGGAGTTTTGCGCGCGCAGGTTCGAGATTTCGCCTTCTACCCACGCGTCGGCATACTCGCGTTCAATGTGCGTGCGAACGGAGGCGACCAGATCGCGCACCGTCCAAATGCGCCGTTCGGGGGGCCGGAAGCTGAACCCCAATTGATCGATCGCTCCCACAGCCCCGAGTGTATCCCAGCCCGCGAGGCGATTGTGAGGGCGGCACGCTGTACTATGTTTTCGTGCATGAACTGGCGCAAAAAGCGCTCGAGCACATTCGGCGCACGGAACTACTCGCGCCCGGAACCCGGATTGGTGTGGCTGTTTCCGGGGGCGCGGACTCGGTGGGGCTGCTGCGAATCTTGCTCGACCTTCGCGGCGAGATTGGAATCGTCTTGTCGGTCGTTCATTTCAATCACAAGCTGAGGGGAGCCGAGTCGGATTCGGAAGAGCGCTTCGTGGCAGAACTGGCTCGAGAACTGCAGCTCGAGTTCCACGTAGCCAGTGGCGATGCCGCAGCTGAGGCCGCGGCTTCAGGCACCAGCGTCGAAGCCGCTGCCCGAGAGCTCCGCTATTCGTTTTTCGGCCAATTGATGAGCCCGTCTGGCGAGGGGAGTCCGAGACTCGACAAGGTCGCGACCGGACACACGCTCGACGACCAGGCAGAGACCGTACTGATGCGAGCGGTGCGGGGATCCGGCATGCGCGGGTTGGCGGGCATCTACCCAGTCTTTGACATCGAAATGGACGATGAGTTTGCCGGCGAGGTGATTCGCCCACTGCTCGGCGTGCGGCATGCGGAACTCGTGCAGTATCTCAAAGAGATTGGCCAGAAATGGTGCGAAGACTCGGGCAATCTGGATGCGAAATTCACTCGCAACCGCATGCGCCATTCTGTAATGCCGGTGCTGGAGCGGCAGTTCAATCCCGCCGTGCAGCAGGCCTTGAGCGAACTCGCCGAGATTGCGCGGGGCGAAGAAGACTACTGGCAAAACGAAATAGCCGGATGGATGGGCACGGCCATCCATTGGGCCGAGCCGGAGTGGGCGACGTCAGGACACCAGGGGTTGGTGCAATTGCAACCGTTCAACGCTGACCTACGCGAGCGGATGCAACAGCCTGGGCCCTTGGTGATGAATGCGACCCTCGATCGTATGTGGCTCCTGGCAGAACCGGTAGCGGTACAGCGGCGTGCGATTAAAGCAGTCGGAGAACTGGCAGGCTTCCCGCTCGAGTTCAAGCACGTAGAGCAAATTCTGCGCTTCGCTTCCGAGGAGGATGGTACGGGGAAGAGCCTTTCACTCCCTCTCGGATGGAGTGTCACGCAAGAACCCGCTGCGCTTACCTTCCTAACGCCCGACCTGCGCAGCCAGGAGCGGATTCCGAACGACTACGAATACATGTTGCCCATCCCCGGTCGGGCCGTAGTGCCGGAAGCAGGCATTGTGATAGAAGCGTTGCGCACGGAAGTGGATGCAGAGACGACGGGATATAATCCCGATCACCTTCTGGATCCGTCGCTCTTGCCGAAAGAGTTACGCGTGAGGAACTGGCGTCCGGGGGACCGCTTCTGGCCGGCGCATACCAAGTCCGCTAAAAAGATTAAGGAATTGCTGCAGGAACATCACGTCACAGGAACGGCCCGCAAAACGTGGCCAGTCGTAGTTTCTGGCGAAGAGATCTTGTGGGTGCCGGGATTTGCCGTGCTGGAATCGCACCGGTTGAAGGGTCCGGGAATGGCGGTTGTGATCCGCGAAAGGCCGTTGGGAGAAGACTGAGACGAACAAGCCAGTTGAGAGGAAGGGGCTCACACCACGACATGAGCACAACTTCAAGAGTTGAGCCGTTGCGGTCTGTCGTTTCGGCCGAACAGATTCAAAAGCGCGTGCGGGAAATGGGGAGGCAGATTTCCGATGACTACCTGGGGAAAACCGTCCACGTGCTCGCCATTCTCGAAAACAGCTTCATGTTTACCGCGGATCTGATCCGCGCCATGGACGTCCCCCTCACCTGCACGTTCGTGAAGCCGCGCTACCGGACGCAGGCGGCCAGCGCCGAGTCAGAAACACTGGAAATCCTGTTCAGCCACGAACTCGATATTCGCGGGAAAGACGTCTTGCTGGTTGAGGGGTTGGTTCATTCGGGAGTGACAAGCGAGTTTCTTATGAGTGACTTGCGGGCGAGAGGAGCAGCGTCGGTCAAACTGGCGGCCCTGCTCGACCGCCAGTCGGCGCGACGGGTACAACTCCAGCCAGACTATTTCGGGTTCCTGGTCGACGAAGCCTTTCTGGTCGGGTATGGTTTGGGGAGTCCGGAACAGACCAACCGGAATCTTCCATATCTGGCGGCTGCAAGCCAAACTGGCCCTGTGACTTAAGTCATAAGAACATGCACCGCTTTTTTGCCTGCGGAACGGGTAAAATGGCGGTCTCGGGTAATTGCCCAATCAAAGAACCGGCGAATGGCATCTAATGAGTCTAGAGCAGCCATGGTCCGGCTATGGTTCGCGTGGTCATGGTTGTTTCATCGAGGAGTCCTGAGTGAATTCGACAGTAAAGACGGTTATCTTCTGGCTGGTCATCGTGGTATCGGCCATTCTCCTATGGCAAGTGGTACGGTCCGGCAGCTCGGCAAAGACGGAAAAGCCGGTCAACTTTTCTGAGTTCTTGACCAATGTCGACCAAGGCAACGTGAGCGAGGTAACCATCGACGCGCAACAACTGCGCGGAAAGTTCAAGGACAATTCCGGATTCACCACCACGGCGCCCGTCAATTATCCCGACATGATCAAGTCGCTACGGGATAAGGGTGTCAACATTACTGTTCGTGACGTCACGAACGGCAGCTGGCCGCTGCAACTGCTTGGGACCTGGGCTCCTCTGATCCTTCTCGCGGCTTTGTGGTTCTTCATGATCCGCCAGATGCAGACCGGCGGAAACAAAGCGCTCTCGTTCGGCAAGAGCCGGGCGCGATTGCTTTCCATGCAGCAGAAGAAAGTCACGTTCAAAGACGTGGCGGGCGTGGATGAGGCGAAGGAAGAGTTACGCGAAATCATTGAATTCCTGCGCGAGGCGCAAAAATTCCAAAAGCTGGGCGGACGCATTCCTAAAGGCGTTTTACTTGTAGGGCCTCCGGGAACCGGCAAAACCTTGCTGGCGCGCGCGGTCGCCGGAGAAGCGAACGTACCATTCTTCTCCATTTCCGGATCAGATTTTGTCGAAATGTTCGTGGGTGTCGGCGCGAGCCGCGTGCGCGATCTGTTTGAGCAGGGCAAGAAGAATGCTCCCTGCATCATCTTCATTGACGAAATCGACGCGGTCGGCCGTCACCGTGGCGCAGGCCTGGGCGGCGGGCACGACGAGCGCGAGCAGACCCTCAACCAGTTGCTGGTCGAGATGGACGGCTTTGAATCGAACGAAGGCGTGATTCTGATGGCCGCGACCAACCGGCCTGACGTGCTGGATCCGGCGCTGCTTCGGCCGGGACGTTTCGATCGCCGTGTCGTAGTGAACCGGCCGGATGTGCGCGGACGCGAGGAGATTCTGCGCGTGCACACCCGCAAGATTCCTCTTGCCGAAGACGTAGAACTCAACGTGCTGGCTCGCGGTACTCCGGGATTCTCGGGCGCGGACCTGGCTAATATGGTGAACGAGGCCGCGTTGAGCGCAGCCCGCCAGAATCGCAAGGCGGTGTTGCAGTACGACTTCGAAGTGGCCAAAGATAAGGTGCTGATGGGCGTGGAACGCAAGTCGATGATCCTCTCCGACGAGGAGAAGAAAGTCACGGCTTTCCACGAAGCAGGACACGCGCTGCTCGCGGTAAAACTGCCGCATGCCGACCCAGTGCACAAGGTCACGATCATTCCGCGTGGCATGGCGCTTGGTGTCACGATGCAGTTGCCCATCGATGACAAGCACAACTACACCAAGGAATATCTCGAAACCGAGATTGCGATCCTGATGGGTGGCCGTCTGGCGGAAGAACTGTTCCTCAACCAAATGAGCACGGGTGCTGGAAACGACATCGAGCGGGCCACTGAGCTCGCCCGCAAGATGGTTTGCGAGTGGGGCATGAGCACACTGGGTCCGCTGACCTTCGGCAAAAAAGAGGAGCAGATCTTCCTGGGCCGCGAAATCGCGCAGCATCGTGACTATAGCGAAGACACCGCCATCAAGATCGACATGGAAGTGCGCCGGCTGGTGGATGAAGGTTACGCCAAGGCGAAGGTCCTGCTATCCGACAGCCGCGAAGTACTTACCAGGATCGCCGTGGCACTGCTCGAACGCGAAGTGCTGGACGCGAATGAGATCAAGATGATCGTGGAGGGCAAGGAACTACCCCCCGTCAAACTGCCTTCGAAGGATGACGGAGTGCAGCAGGTCCTGAAGCCGGAACCGGGACGTCCGGGGCTGGCCAAGGGCGGGGAAAGCCCGGCGCGCGCCTAGCCTTTCTGATGTGCAAATGTGGGCGGCCCCTAGGCCGCCCTTTTTGTTTTCTGATGGCGACGCTCTAAGCCGCCTTCTTCTGCAGGACGTTGGTAAGCAATTCCGCGAAGGCACGATTGAAGGCCGGAATATCGGAGGGCTGGCGGCTGGTCACCCAATTCTTGTCTCGCACGACCTCTTCGTCCTTCCATTCCGCACCGGCGTTTCGTAAGTCATCTTGAATCGTTCGGTAACTCGTCATCGTGCGTCCCTTTACGAGACCGGCAGAGGCCAACAGCCAAGGCGCGTGACAGATCACGGCTATGGGTTTTTCAGCGCGATCGGCCTCACGGACGAACCGACGTGCTTCTTCGCTCATGCGCAGCGTATCAGCATTCATCGCTCCGCCGGGGAGAAGCACGGCATCGTAGTCGGTCGCGTTCGCGCCCGCCAGTTGGCGATCCACAGCGATCATTTCCCCCTTCTCGTCATGTTGCATTGCCTGAATCTCCCCGCTCTTAGGCGAGATCAAGGTAGTTTCTGCTCCTAATTGGTCCAGAAACTTTCTGGGCTCCGTGAGTTCGGATTCTTCGACTCCATCGGCGGCGAGAATAGCAACGCGAATTCCTTTTAGGTCAGACATTAGCAGGGCTCCTTTAAGAATTGTTAAGTCAGAATTATTGTCAGCACTGCCAGGGGCGTCGCGAATCGGGTCGACGGTCCAACTTGCTTCAGGAATACCACTAGGGCGTTTGCCCCACGTGAACAACACTGTTTGCTAAAACAAAACTGCGCGAGCAACTTCGCCTCGCGCAGTCCCTGCCAGAGCTCTTTAGGGTGACTAGTTGGGAAGTTTGAAGTTCACCAGGATCTGAGTTTCGATCGGCACGGGGTCGCCGTTGAGGTAGTACGGCTTGTACTTCCACTGGTGTACAGCTTCAACCGCGGCTCGTCCCAGCACGGCATCGCCGCTAACAATTTTGAGATTTTCGATGTCCCCGGTCTTGCTGATGGTCGCTTGCAATTGAACCGAACCCTGGATCCGCATCTGCAATGCTTGCGACGGATAACGTGGCTGCACACGCTTCAGGACCAAGCCCTCCATGACGCCCTGCGAGACCCGCAGCAATTGCGCAGCAGGTTTGGCGGTCTTCACGCCGGCGCTGCTGATACTCGCCAGTGATTTGGTGTCGGTCGTTGTCTCCAAGCCGATCGCGCTCGGTGCCTGCACTGGTTCCGCTTCTTGCTGAGAAGGCTGAGGAGCGACGTGCCGTGTGTCGTTTTTCACGATGAGCCGCTGCGTAACTTCCGGCTCGGGCTCCGTGGACTCCGTCACGCCTGCAGACGGCTTGGTGCCGGGCTTGATCGATGTCGTCGAAGGAGACGTCGAAGTATGGGTCGAGGAAGTTGTGGGACTGAGATTGATGTCGGTGGCTTCGGGTTGCGACGCGGGAGTCGATGCACGGGGCGCGGCGGCTTCCGGAGCCGGCGCGCTCGTCATGGGCGCCGATGCAGCCGGTGTAGTTGCAGTGGAGGCCGATGCCTTTGAGCCACTCATGTTCTTCCAGCCGAGATATCCCGCCGAAGAGGCCAACAGAACAACTGCGGCGACGATGATGAGTGCTCTTGTCTTGCCACCGCTTTCTTCTTCGTCCGCATCGTAGGCGCCCGGGAAAAAGGTTGGCGGTGGAACGTCATCGCGCGTTGTGTCAACCGCAGCAAATTTTTCCGCTGGCGGTTCGGAGATTTCCTTAACCGGAGCCTTTTTGGGCGCAACCGGTTCCTCGATAACAGGGGGCGGTGCGACCGCGGCAGGCTTTTCGGGAGCGCGCGCTGGAGCGGCGGCATGCCCTTGTGCCTGGAACATCGCGCCTGACATGGGACGCTTTTCAGGAGCAGGTGGTGCGACGAGCGGAAGTGCCGGTTCTTCTTCAGGCGCTTCCACCTGGCCGGCGGCTTCAGCGGCGCGGCGTAGCGCCGATGCCATCGGCTCTGCCATTTTCGGACTCGGCTGCCACGGAAACTTGCTCGTACCACTTGCGGCCGACGTTGCAGATACTGGTGTGGCTTTCGTTTCGAGCGTGGGCTGCGCGACCACGGGCTCATCGTGATCGGCATCAAGAATCGAATCCGAATCCTGATCATCCAGATCGAGAACTGGTATCGATGCCGCGATGGCCGGAATCGAAGGAGTCGGTTTGCTCGCCGACATCGTTGGGGCTGCAGGCTTGCGAGTCGCGGTTGGCGCGGCTGTCGGTGAAGGAGTGGCGGGTCTTGAAGGCGGCGCGGCCGGCTTGATCGCAGAAGGTTGAGCCGCAGAAGCTGCCGGTGCGGCTGCTTTCGGTGGCTCGGTTCCTTTACGCAGAAGGCCGCGCGCTACGCGCAGCGTGCCTTTTGCCTGTTCCACGTTGATTGGTTTGGTAAGCACCAGGTTGGCGCCGATGCGGAATGCCTTTGCAACTCCGGCTTGTCCTTCGACTACCGCAACGGCTAATGACGACTGGTTTGAGCTTGAGTTGCGCGCACTCTTAAACAGCAACGTGGCATTCTGTTCATTGTCACAGTCCACGACGACCGCGTCGAAATGCTGAGTGGTGAGCTTCTTGACGGCGGCGAACGGCTCGCTGCAAGGCTCGATCGTGAAGTCGAGTTCGCTCAGGACCTGCGTGACTGTGCGCGCGGTCTTTTCGTCGGGACAGAACAGTAATGCCTGGTAACCCATAGCGTCATCCTAGGTACAGGTGCCAAGTGCGGCAAGTTACGGCAGTAATGGGACTTGCGCGCGTGCCCGGGGAGAGGAACGGGCTAGAGGGGAGGCATTGCATCTGCCCTGTTTAGGGCAGTTTAAAGTCGATGGTGATCTTCGTCTGAAACTCAGTCGCCTCACCGTTGTGCAGGTACGGCTTGTACTTCCATTGCTTGACTGCGTCGGCGGCCGCTTGCGCGAGCAGTGAGTCGCCGGAAACCAGTTGCAGGGAATCCACCGAACCCTTCTTGTTCACAATCGCTTCGAGAACGACAGTTCCGTGCAGTTTGCGTGCACGTGCCTGCTTGGGATAAGTCGGGTGTACGCGATGCACGATTTGATCGTCAGCAAAATCTTCAGGAACTTCGAGTAGTTCGCTGCTCGGTGCTTTGGCCACTGGTGTCGCCGGAAGACTGGTGGGCACCAAGGTCGCAGTCGCTGGCGAGTGATTTGTGGTCGTGTCCTGCTTGGCCGGTTGCACGCTAGCGCCTTTCGCGGGCGGCGCTTCTGAAGAAGGCGACGTTGTATTGGATTCAGCAGCAGGCGCGTTTGATCCCGTGCCGGTTGAAGGTGTTGTGGCTGCACCAGGTGTTGCAGCCGGATCTACCGGCATGCTCCCTGTGGTCCCGGGGTCGGGAGTTGTTGACGATGGTGCAGGCGCGACGGCAGCTGGCACCGGCGCCGGGGCTGCGGGCTTTTGCGCAACAGCCGGGGCCTGGCCACGAAGAGCCGAAATTTTGCTCATCGTATTCAGATACTCCCAGGCGACGAATTTCTTGAATTCCGGTTGCGTGGCCCATGCGCCATAAACACCCGCGCCCACGAACAGCAGAACGATTGCGGCAATCAGCCAACCCTTGCCCTTGCGAGGTGCGTCCGAATCCAGGCCAGCAAACGAGTCCTTGCCGATCGCGCCGAATGAGGGCACGCCATGATCTCTCACAGGATCGAGGGCGTCTTCCTCGGCCAGTGGATCGACGATGCTCAACGAGGGGCCAATCTTCTCAGTCTCCGGCTTGGAGTCGGCTTTGGTTTTGGACTCCGCCTTTAAATCAGAGCCCGTGGCCTTCGACTTCTTTTCATCCAGAACGGGCGTTTTGAAAACAGAATCGAAATTCTTTGGCTCGGAATTCGGAGTCATAGACGCCGTTGTGCTCTTGGCAGTGACGGGAGTGGGCGAGAGCGTAGGTGCAGAGGACTCCGTAAAGTTCGTAAGAGCAGGTTTGTGTTCCTGGGCCTTCGGGATGACCGGCACCATCGCTGGGCGCGTAACGGCGGGCTTCTCAGCGGGCGGCGGTGCGACTGTCAATTGTGGCGCTTCGGCGACGGGCTTGGTCGCGGGGGGCGCCGGGGGCACAGGCGTCAGCACGGTTGGTATTGCCGGTGGACGCGGGGCGACCACTGGAGGGGCTGGTGGCTGGGTAGCTACTGGAACTGCAATCGTCGGTGCGTTAGTCGTCTGAACAGGAGTTGCGGGGAGCGTGGCAGCAGGCGTGCTCGGTTTCGCTTCTGGCGCATCCTTGCGCGTCATGCCGATTCCGGTACGCAGAGTGTTGCGAGCCTGTTCGAGCGACACGGGCTTGGTAAGAACCAGGCTGGCTCCGAGGCGAAACGCGTTCGGGACACCGGCTTTGCCTTCAACGATTGCAATCGCAATCGACGTCTTATTCAGATTCGAGGCGCGCGCGCTGTTAAACACCTGTGTCGCATTCTGGGCGTTATCGCAGTCCACGATGAGGAGGTCAAAACGTTGTGTGGCCAAGCGTTTCAGGGAAAACGCCGGCTCGCTGGAATGCTCAAAGCTGACTTCTAATTCATCGAGGATTTGGGTGACGGCCTGGACGGCTTTCTCGTCACCGCATAAAAGGAACGCACGTGTCGCCATAGCAAGTCGATGCTACGAAGCAACTTGCAGAGCGGCAAGTTACGAGAGTAAGGGGCGGGAGCTGTGAGCTACGAGTGACGAGTCCCGAGCGCAAACGCGCGGGCAGAGTGACGCGGA
>Ga0073909_10000030_pt1 | contig 57663 bp, 41 predicted proteins | sample Coa_R1_6_FD_66439 | JGI IMG/M metagenome (GOLD analysis project Ga0073909, IMG submission 66439) | Surface soil microbial communities from Centralia Pennsylvania, which are recovering from an underground coalmine fire. - Coalmine... | ecosystem: Environmental > Terrestrial > Soil > Unclassified... | reverse complement strand
TCAGGATCGCTGGCCGCCTGGAAATTCTTTTGACTCTCCTGTTGTCATCTCTCATCTGATATGGAACTGCGCCGTGCCCGCACGGCGATGCCGCTTCGTCGAATCTGGCTTGCTGACGTGGGCGCTTCTTCGCTAAATCTGGCTTGCGGAAATTGTTCATACTGGCGGACTAGACGCGCTGGCCTTCCGCAGGTTTGCGAGGTGGATAAATTTTGAAACATTCGTCTGCTACAGTGGATGCTTCGCATTCATACTCAGCCGGTGTTCTCGGAGGCATGCGCGGAATGTTTGAGATGAAGAAAGAACTCATCAGTCCGGATGTTGCCGTGCTGCATCTTTCAGGACGGATCGCAATGGGCAAACCGTGTCAGGACATTGACGCTCAGGTCGACGAACTGATCCGCGAGCACGTGTCGAAGCTCGTGCTCGACCTTACGCATGTGGATCGCGTGGACAGCACGGGGTTTGGAACGATCGTGCTGAACTCAGGAAAGCTAAAAAAAGCGGGGGGAGAACTTCGGGTCGCGGGCGCCACGGGTATCGTGGCTGAGATTGCGCACTCGTCACAAATCCCAAGAATTGTTCCATTCCATGCCAATGTGGAAGACGCGGTCGCGAACTTTGCGGCGGTGTGAAAAACTCGGGCGGTTCCGGCTTGATTCTACGGATTTCGCTGTATTGAAGGTTTTGATAGAAGGCGTAGCTTATCGAAAGACGAAGTGGCGCAGGCCCCACGTCAGGGGAAATGTTGAACGGGAATTCTCCTGACGTGGGGTCTTAATTTTTTTCTACGCGGTAATCAGATTTTCCAGAGCGACGCGATTGGACACCACCAGTGTCGCTCCTTCCGTCTCAATGAAACGCTGCTTGCGGAAACCGGCCATCAGGCGGGTTACGGTTTCGCGCGATGTGCCGATCATCTGGCCGATTTCTTCGTGCGTGAGGGGAACCTTCATGCGGTCGGGGTTGTGCGTGACGTGTCTCTCGTCGAGCCAGCCCACCAGCAGTCGCGCCAGTTTTTCAGTCGCGGAACCGGAAAGCATCAGGGTGCGGATTTCGCGGCAGGTAAAGTTGTAGTCGCGGCTGAGCAACTGTGTGATCCAGAGAGCAAACTCACCGTGCACGCGCATCATGCGGAGTACGTCGGACTGGCGAATAAAAGTGATGTCGCAAGGCTGCTGGGCTTCGGCGGTGGCTTCGTAGTCGCGGCTGCCGACGGTGGAGGCCGCGCCCAGCGCCTCGCCGTCGCGCGCGATGCGCAGGATGAGAGTGCGTCCATCGCTGGCGCAGACTGACAATTTCACCAGTCCGCGTTGTATGAGGTAGATTCCTCGCGGAGGCTGGCCCTCGCTGAACAGCACCGCCCCCGTGGGGTAGTGGTTGGTCAGCGAGATGGTTTCGAGCTCGCGAACGAGGGCGGGAGACAGTTCACCGAATGCTGACTGGGCTGCGTTGAGTTTCTGTGGGGGTTTGATCGGTTGGGTTGCCATCGTGACTGCCTCCCTTGCACGCAGAGTGGAAGGGCAACCCTCTGGCCAACTCGGGGAAAAGGCTACCAAATCGGGACGTCGAAAGTTAAATGCCTTGTAATGTTATAGTTGGTTCTGTCCGTCCATCCATTCAAGACCTGCTTGCGATCATCAGGGGCGTCGCAAGGTGGGTCATTTCGCACAGTTATGTGTGATCTCAATCACTGGACGCCCGTGATTTCATCCACGTTACCCCAGAGTGGTGTCGAGGATTTTGTACAGGGCAGCCCGGGTAAAGGGCTTTTCCAGCAGAGGCACCTTAAGGACGGCGGGCTGGCCGTGCGCGATCAACTCACCGGTATAGCCCGACATGAAGATGGTTTTCACCGAAGGATGGGACTCGCTGACGGCGGTGACTAACTCAGGGCCGCTCATGCCTCGCATGACCACGTCGGTCAGCAACACGTGGATGGCGCCCGGATGCGAGCGCACTAGCTCGAGGGCAATCGTGCCGTCTTTGGCTTCGAGCACAGTAAATCCGTTTTCAGCAAGAAGTTGGCGGGTGAGGCTGAGCATGATCTCGTCGTCCTCGACGAGCAGAACGGTTGTGCCGTCGCGGCGGCGCACGCGAGCTTCCACGACAGGCTGATTGATGGCGCCCAGTTTCTCTTCTGCGCTGGGCAAATAGATCTTGAAGGTCGTGCCGCGACCGGGCTCGCTGTAGACCCAGACGTGGCCTCCGCTGTGTTGCACGATGCCGTAAACGCTGGCCAGGCCAAGACCGGTGCCTTTCCCGACTTCCTTGGTGGTGAAGAAGGGCTCGAAGATACGCGAAGCGGTGGCCTGATCCATGCCGACACCGGTGTCGCTGACGGCCAGCACCATGTAGTGGCCGGGCCTCATGGGCCGGTGCTGTTCGGTGAAGACGTCATCGAGCTGGACGGAGGAAGTTTCGAGAATGAATTTTCCGCCGCGGGGCATGGCATCCCGCGAGTTGACTCCGAGATTCACCACGACCTGGTCGAACTGCCCAGGATCGATTTCAACGATGGCGGATTCGCAGCGCGGCTGCACGACGATTTCGACGTCGTCCCCCATCAGCGGACGGATGAGCTTGGCGACATCCCTGAGATGCGTGTTCAGGTCGATGAGCTGGGGATTAACAGCGGATTTACGTGTGAAGGCGAGCAGTTGGCGGGTGAGGGAGGTGCCGCGTTCGACGGCCTTGCGAATGTTTGCGATATAGGGCGTCGACTCTTCGGTCACCTCGATCTTCCCGCGAAGCAGCTCCGTGCATGCCGTGATGATGCCAAGGATATTGTTGAAATCGTGGGCCAGGCCGCCCGCCAGGCGGCCGACCGCCTCCATCTTCTGCGCCTGGCGCAGGTGTTCTTCGGAGCGTTTTTGCTCGGTAACGTCGCGCGCGATAGCGGATGCGCCGATGATGACGCCTCCCGCATCGCGGATGGGCGAAATCGAGATCGACACATTCAGACGCCGGCCGTCTTTGGTGACACGAATCGATTCGTAATGCGTGATGTGTTCGCCGCGCTTGATGCGCTCGAGGATGGCGGGTATTTCGTCGGGACGATCCTTGGAAGTCAGAAGTGAGATGTTCTTGCCGATGACCTCGTCCGGCTCGTAGCCGTACATGCGGTGTGCGCCGCGATTCCACGAGGTGATGGTGCCGTTGAGATCCTTACCAATGATGGCATCTTCGGAAGAGTCGACGATGGAGGCCAGGCGAGCGCGGTATTCGCCGATCTCCTTGGCGGTGCGCTTGTCGAGTTCTTCATTCACGCGGCGCAGTTCTGCTTCGATGCGCTTGCGGTCGCTGATGTCGCGAATCGCACTCAGCACAATGGTTCCGGCCTCCGTGCTAACGGGGCTCAAGCTGATTTCGACGTCGAACTCGGAGCCGTCGCGGCGGCGGCCTTTTAGATCGAATCCAGCACCCATGCGGCGCGTCTTGGGTTGCTCGGCGAATGAGGAACGATGGCCTCGATGGGCTCCGCGAAAACGCTGCGGGACGAGAACCTCGATCTTTTGTCCGATAAGCTCGCCCTTGGCATATCCGAAGAGCTGCTCAGTCTGGGAATTGACCTGCAGGATGGTTCCGTCGTTTTGTACTGCTACGATCGCGTCCGGAATGGTTTCGAGGAACTGGCTGGAAAGCAAAGTCTCTTCACTCATGAGAGGGGACAGTGGGAAGCGCGGCTTGTCTGACGCGGAACGTGCGGGGCGCATCGGCGTTCGCTTCCCGGGAATACAAGCAGGTCCCGTAACTGTAACTGCGGGAGCGAGCCAAGTAAAGCAGCGCGCAGGCTAGGCTCCGGCCGAGAGCTTGTGGTGCCCGCGAGCCTCGGCGATGCCGTACTGGCGAATCTTGTACAGCAGAGCCTTGTAGCTGATCTTCAGCAAGGCAGCAGCCTGCTTGCGGTTCCAGTTGGTCTGCTCGAGGGCCTGCGTGATGGCGGCCGCCTCGGCTTCGTCCTTGGCGTTGCGCGAAAGGGATTTGAGCCCACCTACCGAAGAATCGGCAGCAGCCTTTCCGCCGGCGTCGGCCCGCTGGCCGCCGTTGACGTCGTTCTTGGGGTTGAGTTCGGCGATGGCGAGCTTCTCGTCGCCAAGAATCAGGTAGCGCTTGATGAAGTTGCTGAGTTCGCGCAGGTTGCCCGGCCAGGAGTATTCGAGGCAGGCGTTCATCATGGTCGGCGAAAGCGGGAGCGGAGCACGCGCGTACTGTTCGGCCATGCGCGACATGAAATGCTTCAGCAGGATCGGGACTTCTTCCTTGCGCTCGCGCAGCGGCGGCAGGCTGAGTGTGAATGCGTTGAGACGATAGTAGAGATCTTCGCGCAGACGCTTGGTAGCGAGAGCTTCCGGAATGTTGATGTTGGTCGCCGCCAGAATGCGCACATCGACTTTGATCACGGTGCGGCTGCCCAGGCGCGAGAATTGCTGGTCCTGCAGAACGTGAAGGAGTTTGGCCTGCAGGCTGGGCGGCATTTCGCCGATCTCGTCTAGCAGGATCGTGCCTTTGTTGCAGAGCTCGAACTTGCCGGGTTTGGGATGCGTAGCACCAGTGAACGCTCCCGCTTCGTAGCCAAACAACTCGCTTTCGAGCAGGTCGGCGGGCACGGCGGCGCAATTCACTTTCAGGAACGTGCGATGTGCGCGTGGCGACAGCTTGTGCACGAGGCGCGCGAGGACTTCCTTGCCGGTGCCGCTCTCGCCGAGCATGAGCACGGGAATGTCTACATTGGCGACTAGAGCGGCTTGCGAGCGGATCTTGCGCATCGCAGGGCTGGCGGCCACGAAGAATACGTCGTCGCACAGTTCTTCGACTTCACCCGCGTACGCCTGTTGATTCTTGCCGAGACACTGATCGATGACAGCGTCGAGTTCTGCCTTCTGGAACGGCTTGGTGAGGTAATCCTGCGCGCCCAGGCGCATGGCCTGCACAACCTTGCGAGTATCGCTCACGCACGAGAGCATGACGACTTTCACGCCGGGCTTCATCTGGCGCAGTTGCTCGAGTGTCTCCAGGCCGTCGATGCCGGGCATAAGCACGTCGAGCAGCACCATGTCGGGGTCGAGGCCCTTCTCCACGCGCTGCAGCGCTTCTTCACCAGTCGCGGCCGTTTCCACTTTGTAGTCGTCCACTTCGAGCAAGGTCCGGATGTACCGGAGCATTCCCGGTTCATCATCGACCAGCAGAATGTTGGTCGTTTCAGTCATTTCGTTTTCCCTTTGGTCGAGCTGTTGAGGGACGGTTTGAGAGGCACGAGAAACGAAAACTTGGATCCCGCACCGATTTCGCTTTCCACCCAGAGCTTGCCGCCCATGCCGTTCACCAGCCGACGCGCAATGGCCAGGCCAAGGCCCATTCCGTCGGACTGATTCTCATTGCTGGGCAGGCGGAAGAAATCATCGAAGACTTCCACATGATACTCCGGTGGAATGCCGGGGCCGGTGTCGGCCACGCTGACCTTCACAGCGTTGGGAGTAGTAAGAGGCTGGCGGCGGCGTTCTTTTTCCACGCCCGGCTTGGTGGCGCCGCGACGTTCCCACATGTAGGGTTCCGCATGCAACCAGACTGTGCCGCCGGAGGGCGTGAACTTGGAAGCGTTCTCCAGCAAATTCGAAATCACTCGCTGAACCTTCGCCGAATCGAACGGAAACGGCACCAGCTTATCGTTGGCGAGAAAGTAGAGCGCCAGGCCCTTCTCCTGGAAGCGATGCGACCACAAGCGACACACTTCCGAGAGGCAGGCATTGACGTCGCCCTGCTCGTATTGCATCCGGAGTTCCCCGGTCTCGAGCACGGTGTAAGACAGGAAATCCTGGATGAAGTGTTGCAGCCTTTGTCCGTTGGATTGCATGTCGCCGATGACCTCGCGCTGGCGTTCGTTGAGCGGACCTAGCTTTTCGCTCTGCAGCAATTCGACGTAGCCATTCAAAATGGCCAAAGGTGTCTTGAGGTCATGCGCCGCCGAGGCGAGCGCGTTGGTTGTGCGCCGGTATCGCTCGGAAAGCTGGTTGTAGTTCTGAAGCAAATCCTGCGGGTAGTCCATACCTTCCCCGCCTTGCAAGGGAGCAGGAGCGTCGGAGCGAGGATCAGTCCCGCTTTCCGGCTCTACTGCGTGGGAAAGACATACGTTATCCGGGTTCGCAGCCATAGGCAGAGACACTCGTGGCTTGGTTAACGGGGAGGGAACAAAAAGAACTCACTCACAGCACGTTTGGGGATGACGTGAGTAAATCGTAGGATGGGTGCCCACGAAAGTCAACGAAAATGCACCGGAATTGCCACACAAGGGTAAATGATTGCACTTTTCAACAGGTTAGAGATTCCCTTCCAGAATACCCAGCGAAACACGGAAGAAAGCCCACGAAAAGGCCGAATCCGGTGCAGAGAGCGTCGTTTCGTGTGCGAATTCGGGGCAGTCAGGGGCGGAAGGGGGTGGTTCAAAGGGTTGTACATACATTTGGCCCATCAGGTGCGAACCAGTCTGTGTAAATCACGAGTCTCAGGAGCAACACCTTGGTTCGACTCAGGCCCGAAAAGGAGCGTCGGAAGTGGACTCGATTACCATTGGCGATTCCTGTGTTCGTACGCAGCCGAGACGACAAGGGCAAGGAGTTCCTCGAGTTCGCCACTGCATTGAACGTCAGCGCGGGGGGGGCGCTGGTGGCGGTGCGCCGGTCCTTGCCAAAGGCGGCGCCGGTATTGCTCGAAATCCCCAGTGCGCCGCTGGCGGCGGCCACGGGCCTTCCCAGGGCGGCTCGGACCCTGCGCGCGCGAACCGTACGCATCAACCACTCTGACGGATACCACCTGCTTGGCTTGAAATTCTCCCGTCCCCTCCTCAACGGCACCCCCAAGGTCGGATCCCGCCGAGGGAAACTTGGTTCTGCGGTGTGAAAATTTTTTCCTACAGTTTTGTCCGTTTTTCGTAGCGATGCCGGAGGTTTTGAGGACTGGGGAATCTCTGTCGCCATACCCCATAAGCCCTGTAGAACAAACGGCATAGGCTTGGCTTCCTCATTCCAAGTTCCTCCGTCTGATGTTTGGCGTGCGGGGTGCACATATAACGGCCGGACGGGACAAGTCCCGCTTTTAAGCTATGACAACGACAAATTCTGTCAGTTCTCTTGTGCAATCGATTGGCGAGATTCCCCCCGAGCCTATTGTGTTTGGGCGTTCCGACGCCATGCAGGCGTTGCGCTCACGCATGGACAAAGTGGCCGCCGCCAACGTTCCCGTGCTGATCCATGGGGAAAGCGGCACAGGCAAAGACATCATCGCGCGCATGATTCACGGGCGCTCACCCTGGAAGTCGGGTCCCTATGTCAAGGTGAACTGTCCCGCCATCCCGGGTACCTTGCTGGAAAGCGAATTGTTCGGTTACGAGAAGGGCGCGTTTACCGGCGCCTATGGCACCAAGCCGGGCCGAGTCGAGATGGCGCATCGCGGCACATTGTTTCTGGACGAGATTTCGGAACTCGATCTGGCGCTTCAATCGAAACTGCTGCAGCTTCTGCAGGACGGGCAGTTCTGCCGGATCGGCGCGCAGGAAGACAAAAAAGTCGAAGTGCGGATCGTCTGCGCCACCAACCGGGTGCTCGAAACGGAAATTGAGAACGGCACTTTTCGGCAGGATCTGTTTTATCGAATCAATGTCGTGAACCTCGCCATGCCGCCTCTGCGGGAACGGCGAGCGGATATCGAGGACCTGGTCACATACTTCCTCGAGTACTACAACCGCAAATACAACTGCCGCGCTAAACCGCTCTCGAACGAGTTGATGACGGTGCTGCAGAAGTACCACTGGCCGGGCAATATCCGCGAGCTCGAGAATCTGGTGAAGCGCTACGTGATTCTCGGTTCGGAGGAAGTGATCTCCGGCGACCTGGTGACGAAGCAACAGGACTACTTCAATCCCGAAATCAACCTCGACGGGCCGATTTCTCTGAAGAAACTGACCCGGCAGGCGACGCGCGAACTTGAGCGCAAAGTGATTTTGAAAGTGCTCCAGGCGAATCATTGGAACCGCAAGCAGGCAGCGCGCGCGCTGAGCATCAGCTATCGCGCGCTGCTATACAAGATTCGCGATGCGGGACTGCCGTCGAATCGAACACTTCGACGCCGCGAGGGCGCAAATACGGGAATCGCCGCCGACTAACGCAAGCGATTAACTGTCTTATTAACAACGGTAGACGAAAAACCAGCGCAGCAAGGTCAAGCAAAAGCCTTGCTGCGCTTTGTTTTTGGCTATGCGAAGACGGAAACCGGACGAAGGGAAGTTGTGTTCCTGCGCAGTGCTTTGCATCTTTAGTATCAACGAAGTAACGTTACCTACCCTAAATACATGATTAGATGTGTGTTCTTTCCGGTACTCTTTGGTATGCTGGATGCTCTACTGTGTGCGGGTACGGTTGTATCTCTTAACCCCTATAGAGAGGCGTGCCCCAAAGCGGTCTCACTCCCCCGGAGGCCGGCGATTCGGAACCTTCCTAGGAGGCAGTAAATTCATGTTCAAGAAAGTATTAATGCTGGCTGTTCTGGCACTGGCCCTGCCAATGGCAGCTTTTGCAGACAGCAGCATCGGTCTCACCAATAAAGGGGGTACGCTTACGGGGAATGCAAGCGGCCTTACGTTGACCGGCTCCACGCTGGAGATCTACGGCAGCGCTGTCGGATCAAACCTCGGCTCCGTCACCTTCAGCACAGGTGCGTTAACGAGTGGCAACCTTCAGACGGGTGCCACCTTTGCGGCGGGCGGCAGCTTCGTAGTCACGGGCAACGGAACCAATGGTGTTCCGAATGGGGTGATTTTCAGCGGCACCTTCAGCAGCCCTGTAAGTTGGACGCCGACGTTACTTGCCAACGGCACCCACAACTACACGTTGAGTGGCGCATTGGTGAGTGCAAATGGACAAGTCGGGGCCACGGCGCAACTCACAGTGAATACGGGCAAAGGCTTCTTCAATGGCTCCGTCGGTCTTGAGAGCGGCGATACCAGCCTTTCCGTTCCTGAGCCGGGCACGCTGAGCCTGTTCGGAACTGGCTTGATTGGTCTGGCTGGTGCAATTCGGCGCAAGCTGAGCTTGTCCTAGTTCGACACGCAGTAGATCGACTCCTGAACCACGAAACCCGCCGCGGGGATGCGGCGGGTTTTGTTTTTGCAAGGCTTGAGCTTCGAGCGAACGAGAGAAAGATAGAACTCTCGAGCACGGAACTCGAACTGATCTCTCGCCACTCATCGTGATAATGCGCGGTTTGCCGGAGTGTCGCCGATTCGCGTAAACGTGCAAAAGCGCGAGGGGGAGCGTCCTCCCGACTGCCGGCGAGACGCCGGCGCTACTTTCAACAATCTAAAGTTTAGCTGCCGGATTGCTGCGGTTGAGCCTGTTGGGCCTGCCGCAGGTGTTCCTGGAAGGTGGGATCGTTCGGCACCTTCTTCAAAGCTTCTTTGAACAAATCAATCGCGGTCGGGTAGAGGCCTTTCTTGTAGTAGGCCCAACCCAGCGTGTCGGCGGCGTTCGGACTATCAGGCATCAAGCGGCGCGCGGTTTGTGCGAGCGAGATCGCCATGTCGATGTTTCCGCCCTGCTGCAGCATCACATACGCAAGGTTGTTGGACGCCACCGGATTGTCGGGTTGAATGGTCAGAGCTTTCTGATACATGCCGCGCGCGTCATCCCACCTCTTTTGTCCTTCGTACAGTTCGCCCAGCAAGATGTAGAAAGAGACCTCGTTGGGATTGTCCTTGAGGGATTGCTGGAAGGTAGCGATGGCTTTGTCGGTCGATCCCTGGGCATTCAGTGCCTGCCCGAGTTTCAGAAGCGCATCTGAGTTTTTCTTGTCGAGGTCTGCAGCCTTGCGTAGGGCAGTTTCCGCGCCTGCATAGTCTTTCTTGCTGTTGAACAGGGCCGTGCCGAGAAGGTCGTAAAAAGCGCTGCTGTTAGGAACCTTCGCGATCTGCGCTTTGGCTGCTGCGATGGCCTGATCGGGCTGTTTTTGCGCGAGGTAGGTGTTCATCAGGCCGCTGAGCGCATCGGAATTCGACTGATCGATCTCGAGAGCCTTCTGATAGGCCTTGATGGCCGGATCGTATTGCTTTTGCAGCAGGCGAAGGTTGCCCATCTGAACGAATCCGATCGGACTCTGCGGGGCCACCGACATGGCTTTGTTGATGTCCTGTTCGGCATTGGGGAATTGTTTCTGGTTGACGTACGCGATGCTACGCATGGCGTATCCGTCCGGAGAGTTGGGCTGCGCCTGGATGATGGTGGTGGCGATCTGCCGGAGATTGTCCCAATCATTCTTACGAATCGAGACAGCGGCCAGCGCGCGCTGGGCCTCGATGAGATCGGGCTTCAGGCGAACCGCGTTGCGCCATTCACTTTCGGCGCGCGACAAGCTGCCCTGCTGGTCGAACGCCAGGCCCAGATGGTAATGCGCCACCGCGTTGTCGGGATCACTTTTGAGCGCCGCTTGCAGCGCGTTGACGGCCTCGTCGAGGTGGCCGTCGCGCATTTTGATTTGCCCTTTGTAGATGAGGGCTTCATTGTCCTGCGGGCTGTTTTTCAGGATTTCATCATCCAGCCTGCGGGCTTCATCCAGGCGATTCTTGAGGATGAGCAACTGGATGTAGTTTTTCTTCGTCTGAATGTCTTTGGGATGATCTTTGTAGACGGACTCGTATTCCGCGACCGCCTTGTCAAGGTCGCCGCTGGCGAAATAGAAGTCGCCCAGCATGCGGAAGCCCACAGGATTGTCGGCCAGGTCCTGCTTCGATTGTTTGAGGAACGACTCGGCCTCTGCTTTCTTGCCTTCCATCATGTAAAGGCGGACGAGTGCGGAACGCGGATCGGGACTTTTGGGATCGAGCGCGATAGCGTGCTTGAACTGCTCTTCGGATTCCGGCAGTCGGCCGCGCGTCTGGTAGAAACCACCGAGGGCGAGTTGTGCGTTCATCGCCTTGGGATCAAGGGCTGCGGCTTTCTTGAGGCTGGCTTCCGCGGTGTCGTACTGCTGGGCTTCAATCTGCAACATGGCCAGGTTCAGGAAGGCCTCGGAGCGGTTGGGATCGAGTGCAATCGCTTTCTGCATTTCGAGCAGGGCAGCAGGCAGGTCTCCCTGTCGGGCTTTGAAGTTCGCCAGCGCCATGTGAACGTCGGGATTATTGGGCTGCTTGTCGGTGAGGACGTCGAGTTGTTCCTGCGCTTCCTTGTAGAACTTGGCGGCGATCAGCATGTTAGCCATATCGACGCGGGCCGGGTAATTGGTCGGATCGAGTTCGACGGTGCGCTGCAACTCCTGATAAGCGCGGTTCGGCTCACCGAGGCGGAGGTAGGTCAGGCCGAGTCGATAGTGTGCGTCCGAGAAGCGCGGATCCACTTGGATGGCGTTGCTGTACTGGATGGCCGCCTCGCGGAACTTATTTTTCTCGAAGTAGCGTTGTCCGCTCTCGTAGTACTTCTGCTTGCGAACGTTGGGATCGCGCGAGCACCCGGCGAGCACGCCGAGGGTAAGAGTCAGGACGAACAACAAAAGAATTGAGGGAGCACGCCTCATGGCTAAGTCTCCTGGAGCGGGCGAGTCGCCCGCGCCGAGTTGTAAGAAGTGATGACGACCGGAACTTGAGCATTCGGAAACGCGCCCATTGCATGGCCACAGCTGCGCGCAGCGGACGAATATCGACTTGAAGTTGGGATGCGTTTCCGGGAGTTCATTGGGGAATGTATTCGTTCAGCAACGGGACCACTTGTCCGGCAAAAGGACTCAGCCTTGCCATTGCAGCTTCCACGGACTCGCCGGGCAGCATGCGGGTGTTAACGCGCACAAGGGCGCCATCGCTCCGATTCATGCGGATCGAATCGGTGACCAGATAAACCTTAGCCCAATATTCACTTGCCACAGCGCGGTCATGCGCCCAGTACCAGTAGAGAACGAGCAAGCGGTCGGTACCCTTCGCGATCACGTAGCGATTGACCGGGAAGGGCGCGTGGCCCGAGACCGAAAGCGAGATGCGCGAGGAATCAATCGGAGTCCATCCCGCCCCCGGCAGGCAGTTTTTGGGGGAGTGAATGGTGTCGCCCGCGCGCTGGCTAGGGAAATAGGCGATGAACAGATCGGTGGCAGGCGCACCGTTATCGTCCGGACGATAAACCCGCAGCATGAAATCGCCGGGGCCAAGCACGTCGAGAATTTCCTTGCCAATCTCAACGTCGGTGCCAGTCCAGTCGCCCAGTTGTTGCGGGAACGCGGAGAGCGGCTTGCGCGGCGGAAAAACCTCGCCCCGATTGCGCGCCTGCAGGAACAGCGCGGTGCCAAGCAGCAGGCAGAATGCGATTACGAAACGCATCTGGGATTTCATGCGTGCGACGCTCCTTCCGGCCACAACCACTGGAGAGCGCGATGAAGCAGAAAAAGCATGACCAGCGACACGACGAAAATCACCCAGCCGGAAAACTCGTGGAAAAATCCCTGAGCCTTGTCAGGATCCCAATATTGCACGAGCAATCCCGTGCCGATGATGCGCAGACTATTTGCCAGAACTGCGATCGGGATCGACGCCAATGCGAGAATCACGCGGATCGATGTGCGCGGCTCGAGCAGGTATCCGTAAATGATGGCCAGGGTCGCGAGCGACATCAGGGAACGTATCCCGCTGCAGGCTTCCGCGACTTCCAGCGCCATGGCCGGCAATTGAATGATATTGCCTTCCCGCAGAACGGGGACACCCACCAGCGGGAGAGTAACCGCAGCCGCCTTCGAGGCGAGTAGCTGAAGAGGAAATGTGATCTGGTTGAGGACGATGGCGGGGATCGGGATCATGAAGAGCAGGAAGATCCACGGAAAGAAGATGGCCCGCATGTAATTCCACCCGAAGGTGATCACGACCAGTCCGGCGATGGTGAGCAAAAGAGAGACCCGCGAGAGGAAGAGTTCCGCGCCTAGTGTGCCCGCGGCCAGCACCAGCAGGCCGAAGAAGAGCACGATCAACCCGGAGGAAGACGGTTCCCACGTGAGTTTGCGAAGCTTAGAGCGCTCACTCCAAATGACGAACAGTGAAAAAAACGGAACAAAGAAGCCGTGCGAGTAATTCGGATCGTGCGCCCACTGCCCGACCAGGTGTCTGAGTACCGAAGCGTACAACCATCCGAGGACAGCAACGTAAGCGAATATCTGCCACCACGGCACTCTCTGCTGTGGAAAAGGCTGCGATTCAACAGGCAACGGCGCGGTTTGGACGGCTTGGCTCAAAACTCAAATGATTGAAGGAGATATAAAAAGCATATGCGAACTGGGGTCGGGGCGCAATCAGTCTATGCACCGGGTGTGACTTTGGTCACCCTACGAAGGACTATGCACCAGCGCTGGTCCGCGAGCAAAAAGTAAGATGCTATGAGCGCCGGACGGGTGCAGCGCTTGGTGGGGTGAGCAAAATGAACCAAAACGACCATCCGATAACAGGCGAACCTGCGATATCCTGAGAAACCAAGGCCGATCCCGAGAGTCCGTAAGTTAATCGCATGCTTTTCGATACGCCGATTTACATCCTCTTTCTGTGCATCGTAGTAGTGGCGTATTGGCGGCTGGGCTTCCGCAATCAAAACCGCTTTCTGCTCGCCGCCAGCTACCTCTTTTATGGGTGGTGGGACTGGCGGTTTCTGCTTCTGATGATCGGGTCGACGGTCATCGACTACTTCATCGCGATCCGGATTGCGGACACTGAAGATCCGCGGGTGCGCAAATCTCTGCTGGCATTGTCGCTGGTCATCAATTTTTCGATTCTGGGATTCTTCAAGTATTTCAATTTCTTCGCGGACTCGCTGGGGCATGTGCTCGCCGGCGTAGGAATCAAGGCTTCGCTGCCTGTGTTGCTAATCATTCTTCCGCCCGGGATTTCGTTCTACACCTTTCAGGAAGTCGCCTACATCGTTGACGTCTATTCGGGGAAGCTTCCGGCGTCGCGGTCGTTTCTCGATTATGGACTCTTCATCAGCCTGTTTCCGCATCTGATTGCAGGACCGATCCAGCGGCCCGCGCATTTGCTACCGCAAGTGCAGAAACCGCGGCACTGGGATTCGGATAAGGCGTTCGATGGACTGCTGCTCATCATGGAAGGGCTGTTTCGAAAATGCGTGATTGCCGACAACTGCGCGTTGGTGGCGAACGCGGCATTCTCGGGCGCACTTGGCAAGCCCAGCCTGGTCGTGACCTTGCTCGGGATGTATGCGTTCGCATGGCAGATCTATGGCGACTTCAGCGGATACAGCGATATTGCGCGAGGAAGCGCGCAACTGATGGGCTTCCACTTCATGGTGAATTTCCGCCAGCCCTACTTCGCGGACAGCATTCAGGATTTCTGGCGGCGCTGGCATATGAGTTTGAGCACCTGGCTGCGCGACTACCTCTACATTCCGCTCGGCGGCAACCGAAAGGGTGAAGCGAACACGTACCGCAATCTGCTGCTTACGATGTTGCTGGGCGGACTATGGCACGGCGCCAACTGGACATTTGTGTTCTGGGGTGGACAGCATGGGGCGAGCCTGGCGGTGGAACGGAAGTTAATGGGAGACACGCCGGTCTTCTCCGGTGCTGTGTGGAAGTGGCTCAAGCGTATCTTCATATTCCACGTGGTATGCATCAGCTGGGTCTTCTTCCGCGCGCAGTCACTAGGTGCAGCGTGGGAAATGCTGAAGGGACTGGGCAAGTGGAGTTGGCGGCCGGAATTCCCGGCGGCATTTTTGTTCCTGGCAGTGTTCTCAATCCCGCTGTTGCTGCTCGATATCTATCTGGAAACGAGCGGAGCCGAATACTGTTTCGCGTACTCGCCGGTGCGGTGGCGGGTTGCGTTCGGGCTGGCGTGCGCCGTGGTCATTGCCCTGATGGGGGCGAATCAAGCGAATGCATTCATCTATTTCCAGTTCTGAGCCCGTGCTAGCTCCGCCGATGCAAGAGAAAGGCGGCTGGAATGCGCGCACAGGTTTCATTGTGCTGGTAGTGGGACTGGCGCTGATTCTGCTGGCGTTTGAGTTGGGATCGCCCATCGTCCTCGATCATCTCAGCCGCACCGAGCATCGCGTCGAGGTGGAGCTCAAGGCGGCGCGGGCATTGCGGCCGACAACTCCAGACGGACGTCCGACGGTATTGTTGGCGGGTAACTCGCTGCTCCTGGAGGGTGTGCAACTGGACAAGCTTCACGATGAGCTTGCGTCCAAGTACGAAGTGAGCCGGCTGGGAATTGAGCAGACGCATTTTCTCGACTGGTATTTTGGGCTGCGCCGCCTTTTGCAGGAGGGAGCGCGTCCCAGCGCCATCGTGCTCGCGCTGGGAACCGATCAACTCGCCTCGAAATTCACGTTGGGTGAAGAGTTCGCGCACCGGCAGATGAGCGCACGCGATTTGCCCCTGGCGATTCAGGAAACCAATCTCGACCGCACCACCGCGAGCACTTATTTCTTTGCCCACTGGAGCAACTGGCTGGCGGACAAAGGCGTGATCCGGCAGCGTGTACTAATTATCCTTGTGCCGAACTTTCGGGCGCTGGCTGGACGCATCGCGGACCACGGCGCGCACATCCACGAGCAGGAAGTACTGGTGGGCATGGCGAAGAAGCGCTTGCCGGAATTGGCTGAGCTCTCGCGCACCTACGGCGTCAAAATCGTGCTGATGGTTCCCCCGGCGTTGAGGGAAGACTACTCGCGCGATATCCAGCAGGTGGGAGCGGAGGTTGGCGTTCCCGTGTGGGTGCTCTCACCGCCGGGAGAATATCCCCGAAGCCTCTACAGCGATGGCTACCACCTGAACCAACAGGGATCGTCGGACTACACTTCCCGCCTGGCAGAACAGATCCGTCAGCAAAATTGGTGAGTTTCTTTCCCAATTCGTTCCCCACCAATTGCCGACTTGTGCCCGAACCGCGTCCTAAAAATCAAGCGCTTATGAGTCTTTTTCCACCCATCCGTTGAAGGCATTGGAAGCGTCTGATGTGGGAAAAACTTTGGCACTTGAGATCGCAGCTTTTCCGGCGTGATGGGCGAAGGCGCGGCACAAATGACCAACGCTACTTCCTTCAATCCGAGACATTTAAGTGATATTGAGAACCCTTTGGGGAAAAGTAACCACCGTTGGTTACTGTGGAGTGGGTAAAAACTTTCCCTTATCATGCCCATATAGTAGGCTGTGGGACATTCGAACGAGCTAATGAGCGGTACCGCAGCCTTCCTCCAAGCTGCTGAAAATAATACGCATAGATCCTTCTTGGGCGGGGTACAGGAAGGCGTGGGCTTGGCACCAGCCTTGCATGGGGAAGTCAGAGAAAAACATCCGACCCTTTAGCGTTATTCCCCCGGACACGAACTAGAGCCAATATGGCAAAAGAATTCCCGGAATTGACTGAGACGAAAGCTTTTGCGCCCCAAGGGGACACGAACAGCTGTGATTTCGTCGAGGGAATTGGCCAGAGCATGAAGTCTCTAGATGTGGTGATCCGGGAGTTGGCGCGAAGTGAAGTGCCAGTGCTATTGCTGGCTGAGTCGGGCACGGGAAAAAAGGCGACTGCCGAGCGAATTCATCAGATGTCGGCGCACCGGGAAGAACCTTTTCGGGTTGTTTCCTGCGCGGACGTCACCGAGTCGATGCTGAACGGAGGCTCGGATGCGATCGGCAGAGTGTTCCAGCCGGGGACAGTTTATTTCGAAGAGTTGGCAGACCTAAGCGCAATTTGCCAGGAAGCATTGCTACCGGTGTTGCGCGGCGCGGAAGGGAACGGCAACGGACACGCTGCACGGGCTCGGTTGATTTTCGGGAGCGCGCGCGACCTGGAAGCGGAAGTCCGGGCGGGACGTTTTCGCGAGGACACATATTACCGGCTGAGTGGAGTGTGCCTGCGGCTGCCGCCTTTGCGGCAGCGCCGGGAAGATATTCCGTCGCTGGTGACTTTCTTTCTGGCGAAGTATGCGCGGGATTTCCGGCGTCCGGTACCGCGACTGAGTGAGGCGACGCAGCACTTGTTTCAGGAATACGCGTGGCCTGGAAACATCCGCGAACTGGAAGATGCTGCTAAGGCGATCGTGGCGCTGGGCGATGAGTCAGTGGCGATGGGCGGGTTGCGTTCGTTGCTGACGCGCTCGGAGCGCAGTGGAAATGGCGAGCGGATCTCGCTGAAGCAAGCCTCGCGTGCTGCATCGCGGGAAGCGGAGAAGGAATTGATTTTACGGGTGTTGCAGCGCACGCGCTGGAACCGCCGCCGGGCAGCGCAGGAGCTGCAAATCAGTTACAAGGCCCTGCTCTACAAGTTGAAACAGATCGGGTACCAGGAGTACGGAGCATCATAAGTTTCAGGAGAACACATGAAGCGCAGCAAAAATCTGGCAATTTTTCTGTTGGCAGGAGCAATGGCGACCAGCGGCTGGGCGCAGGCGAACGCGAAAGCCGCCGACGAGGCAAAGCCCGCGACAGCGGACAAACCGCAAAGCGAACCGGCTTCGGTGGCAGGCCCGGACTATGTGATCGGCGCGAACGACATGCTGCATATTTCCGTGTGGAAAGAGCCGGACCTCACCGAGTCCTTGCCGGTGCGCCCGGACGGGAAGATTTCGATGCCGCTATTGAACGACGTCGCAGCCTCGGGATTGACGCCGAGCCAACTCGCGGACTCGATCACCGTCAAACTGAAGAAGTACATCGCGGATCCTCGCGTCACGGTTGTGGTCACGGCGATGAACAGCCAGAAGATTTACATCCTGGGCGAAGTGCTGCACCCAGGGGCGACTCCACTGCAGCCCAACATGACAGTGTTGCAGGCGTTGGCTTCCTCGGGATTTTCGCAGTTCGCCAACACGAAAGGCATCTACATTCTGCGCACGGAGAACGGCAAGCAGCAGAAGGTTCCGGTGCACTACCGGGAACTGCTTAAGGGCGAAGGAATCAACCAGAACATAGTTCTCAAGCCCGGAGACACGATTGTCGTCCCGTAAGGATTGCATGATGAAGATGAACAAAACAATTTGTGCGCTGTTGTGGCTGGCGATGACGGCTGGTGCTGCGTGGGCTCAGAACGATCCGCAGCAGACGCCGGGCGATGCCCAACAGGCCCCAGGAGACACGCAGCAGACTCCGGATGATTCGCAGAGAACGCCGCCGCCGGCGGCGTTCGGTCCCGAGAATGCCCCGGTGATCGTGAACGAAAACCCGCCGATCTCGGGTCTCGACCAGCCTTCCCTGGAGCCGAATTTCCAGCCGCGCAGCATGTTGGTGGGTGGCGTGGAAGGCAGCGAGTCGCTGGACTCGAATATTGGCAGCGATGCGCGTCCGGCTTGGCATTCGGTGACCCGCGGCCTGGGCGGGCTGACCATGCAGCGTTTGTGGCGGCGCTACCAGTTGGCGGCCGCGTATGTCGGCGGGGTTGGGTATTACAACCGAGCCGGTGACGGGTTGAAACAGATTCAGAAGGTGCAGGCGCAGCAGTCGATTCTCTGGAGGACCGGCCAGCTCACGATGCGCGACTCGTTCAGCTACCTGCCGGAAGGCTCGTTTGGCTCCGGAGCGTTTGGCGGATCGGGTGGATTTCATCTGGGACTCGGTAGTTTGGGCGAAGGCATGGGAATGCTGGGCGGCGGCTTGGGCGGACATTACGGAGCTCTGGGCGCGCAGCAGTTCGGTTCACTCGGCCAAGCGCCGCGCATTTCGAACACCGGGATCGTGGATGTGGTCCAGGGGCTCAGCCCACGTTCTTCGCTGACGGCAGCCGGAGCGTACGGACTAACACACTTCACCGACAACTCGCAGGGCTTCATCAACAGCGAGCAGGCGGGAGCGCAGGCAGGCTACAGCTATACGGTTTCGAAGAAAGACCAATTGGCGCTCAGCTACGGATTCCAATCCTTTCATTTCCCGGGTGAGGCGGGCGCCGATAACGTCATCGCGCACGTCGTGCAGGGAATGTACGGACATCGCGTGTCGGGCAGGATGGATCTGGTTTTCGGCGCCGGACCGCAGTGGACGCGGACTCAGGATCCGGTTACTGGAACCATCAGCCGGATCTCGGTGGCGGGACAAGCCACATTGCGGTACCAGTTCCACAACACGTCGACGATGCTGAGCTTCGAGCGCTACGACAATAGCGGGTCGGGATTCTTCGCCGGTGCACAAAGCAATGTTGCCCGCCTGGAACTGGAGCACAAACTGGGGCGGCGCTACACAGCCCATGCGGCACTGGGCTTCGCGCACAACCGGCGGCTGCAATCAAGCACGCAGGGCGTGGCCGCGACCTCGTACAACTATGGGTTTGCCGGGCTGGCCCTGCGCCGGGAGTTTGGATACAACTGGGGAACCTACCTGTCGTATCAGTGGAACGATCAGATTTTCGACACCTGTCCTGTCGCTGGACAGCAGTTCTGCAATCGAATCTCGGTAAGACACGTACTGACGTTTGGCGTGGATTGGCACTTCCGGCCGATCCGGATCGACTAATTTAGAGACCGTCCTAAGAGGCGGTCAGAACGGAAACACTGGAATGATTGAAAATCGCGATCTCACCCTTGACGATTACCTGGCGATGCTTCGCCGGCGGATGAAGATGATCCTGATCCCGGCGCTGCTGGCGCCGCTGGTCGGATTTCTGATTTCTTACTTCTTCACCGCGAAGTACACGTCGCAATCGCTGGTCCTGGTGGAAGGACAGAAGGTACCGGAAGGCGTCGTGCAGCCGGTGGTAACGGCCGATCTTGCGCAGCGCATTGCCACCATGCAGCAGCAGGTGATGGGCCGGAGCCGGCTCCAGCCGATCGTCGAGAAGCGCCCCAACCTGTTCAAGGGCGGCAAGAATCTTGACGACGTGCTCGAGGAAGTGCGCAGCGGCGTGCAGATCGAGCCGGTGGTCACCGACTTGGGCGCGATTGCGAACACGGGCGGCGGCAAGCGCAAGCAGGGCGGCAGCGTCCCGGGTTTCTACGTGAATTTCACGACCGCGAATCCGCATGACGCACAGGACATCTGTAACGACCTGACGTCGGCGATGCTAACCGAGTTTCAGGCCTCGCGCGAACAGCTGGCGAACGGCGCGACCGAATTCATCTCGCGGCAATTGGAAGAAGCCAAGCGCAACCTGGACGACCAGGATGCGAAGCTGGCCGAATTCAAGCGGCAGTACTCGGGACAGCTGCCCGGCGACGAAGACAACAACCTGAAGGTGTTGGGCACGCTGAACTCGCAGTTCGACGCCAACACGCAAACCGTGAACCGCGCGCAGCAAGACAAAGCGTACACCGAGTCTTTGCTGGCGCAGCAGCTCTCGGCGTGGAAGTCGTCGCAGGGCAGCAACAATCCGCAGAACCTCGAAACGCAGCTCAGCTCGCTGCAAAGCCAGTTGCTTTCGCTGCAGGCACGCTACACCGAAGACCATCCGGACGTGATCAAGACCAAGGCCGACATCGCCGAGGTGAAGAAGAAGCTGGCGGAAGTGAACGAAGCCGCGGCCAAGGGTGGCGAATCGAACGCGAAGGCAAGCGCGAGCGAGCCGCCGGAGATCCGGCAGCTCCGCATGCAGGTTCACCAGTATGAAGACGTGCTTGGTCAGGCTACGCGCGAGCAGAAGCGCATCGGCGAGCAGATCAAGTTGTATCAAAGCCGGGTTGCGATCAGCCCGGGAGTGGAAGAGAAGTACAAACTGCTGACCCGTGACTACGAGTCAGCCCAGAAGTTCTACAACGACCTTCTTGCCAAGAAGAGCACTTCCGAAATGGCGACGGACATGGAACGTCGCCAGCAAGGCGAACAGATGCACTTGCTGAATGCGGCGAACCTGCCCGAGTCTCCGAGCTTTCCGAACCGGTTGTTGTTTGCCGCGGGCGGTCTGGGTTCGGGGCTGGTGATCGGCATGGGCCTGGCGCTGTGGCTTGAGTTGCGCGACAAGTCGATTCGCAACGAAGCCGACGTGCTGGCCAGCCTGCAGATGCCGGTACTGGTGTCATTGCCGTGGGTCACGGAAGACGTCCAGAAGAACGGCAACAGCAAATTCTGGGGTCGCGAGAAAGATAAAACGGAGTCTGAAGAGAAAGTCGGGGTCTAGGCGACCGGTATGTACAAAGAGTTTTTTGGATTACGAGCCAACCCGTTCAACGTTAATCCGGATCCGCGTTACCTGTTTTTGACGCGGCACACGGAAGAGGCGCTGGCCTGCCTGACCTATGGCATCCAGAGCCGGAAGGGGTTTGTACTGCTGACGGGCGAGGTCGGCACCGGCAAAACGACGCTCATCAACAAATTGCTGGAGTGGTTGCGTCTACAGCAGGTGGCGACGGCTTTCATTTTCAACTCGCGCATGAACGTTCCGCAGTTTCTCGATTACATGATGGCGGACTTCGGAATTCCGTGCGATTCGAAATCGAAAAGCCAGATCCTGCAGCGACTCTACAACTGGCTGCTGGATCGTTACCGGGCAGGCGAGACGGCAGTGCTGATCGTGGACGAGGCGCAGAACCTGACCGATGAAGTGCTCGAAGAGATCCGCATGCTGACCAATCTCGAGACCTTCACCGAGAAGTTGCTGCAGATCGTGCTGGTGGGCCAGCCGGAACTGGAAACCAAGCTGAAGCAGCCACAGTTGCGACAGTTGCGGCAGCGGCTGACGCTGCGTGCGAAAACGCATCCGCTGACGATCGAAGAGACCAAGGCTTACGTGCAGCAACGGCTGCGCATTGCCGGGTCCGACGGTCGGCAGATTTTCGACGGCGATGCGTTGAGCGCGGTGCACAAGTACTCGAACGGCATTCCGCGCGTGGTCAACCTGCTCTGCGAACACTGCCTGGTGAGCGCGTTCGTGGATCAGAAGTCGACGATCAGCGAAGGGATAGTTGACGCAGTAGCCCGCGACTTTGATTTGAGCGACAACGTGGCGTCGGGAGCGATGACGGTTCCCGCGGCACCCCCGGCGGCCCCCGGCGCCGAACGATTCGATCTGGTAGAAGCATTGCGCACGCTGGCCACCTTGGCAGACCGGCTGCGGCAAAGTGAACAAGATCTGCCCAAAGAGAGGAAATCATGAGCCGAATTCACGAAGCACTTAAACGAGCCGAACAGGAAAGGGCGGCCTCGCAGGGAACCCGCACGGATTCGTCTCCCGTGATGGATTTGCCGGCGCAAGAGCCCAATCCGGTCGCGGCAGACGTCGCGCGCCCCGCTATGCCGGCAGCGCCCGCGAACGCACCTTCGGCTCCCGCCAGCGGGCACGGCATGCCTTCTTTCTCGAGCCCGTTCACGCTCGACACGCTTCTGGCGCGCTGCACCCAATGCGAGTGGAAGCCAGATGCCAAGACCATGCTCTTCTTCAACCAGGAAGAGAATGCGCTGGGGACCGAGCAGTTCCGCACCCTGCGCTCGCGCCTCTACCAGATGCGCGAGAAAACGTCGCTCAAGAGAATCCTGGTGACGAGCGCGCTTCCGCAGGAAGGCAAATCCTTCGTGTCGGCGAACCTGGCACAAGTGCTGGTCCGCCAGCATGGACGGCGCGTGCTACTGATCGACGGCGATCTGCGCGTGGCACGCTTGCACTCGGCGCTGGGCACGACGTCTTCGCCCGGGCTCGCGGATTACCTGCTTGGCGAGAGTGATGAGTTCTCGGTCATGCAGCGGGGATCGATGGACAACCTGTTCTTCATTCCCTGCGGGCGCACGGTAGCGCATCCGGCCGAACTGATTGCGAACGGCCGCATGAAGACGCTGATGCAGCGCGTGGAAACTCTCTTTGACTGGATCATCGTAGATTCTCCGCCGGCGGTGCCTGTGTCGGATGCGAGCCAGCTCGCAAATTATTGCGACGGAGTCCTGATGGTCGTGCGCTCGAACGCTACCCCGTATGACACGGCGCAGCGTGCGCGGCTGGAATTCCAGGGCAAGACCATGGTCGGCGTGGTGCTCAACGGAATCACGCGCGCGGATACGTATTCGCGCTATTACTACGAAGTTTACGAGAAGAAGCAGAAGTAGTCACAAGGGCCCCCTTGATCCGACTGTTCAATGTCTACTATCCGGTCCGCGCCTTAGTGCTGCTGGCCGTTGAAACGATGGTGGTCTTCTCGTCGTTTCTGCTGGGAATGATGCTGGCATTCCCGGATGACCGCTACATTGTTCTGAACTACGAGTACGGCTATCTGAAAGTCATCGTAGCCACGCTGGTGGTTCTGATCTGCTCCCACTGGTTTGACTTGTACGACGCCTCCCGAATTGAAGCTAAGGGCGAGATGTATTTCCGCCTGTTTCTAGTGCCCGGCTTGTTCGCATTACTGCTGGCGGCGGTGAGCTGGTTTGACCCGAACATCCTTCCCGGCAATAACGCTTCGTTAATTGGACTAGTGCTCCTCACCGTCGGCCTGGTGGCGTGGCGGGCTGCCTACTGCTGGCTGGTGCAGCAACCATTCATGCAGGAAAAGGTCTACGTTCTGGGAACTGGCGAACGCGCGCAGCGGCTGGTGCAAGGCTTGCGCCAGCGCAAGGAACTGGGCGTGGACGTCATTGGCTGGAGCGGCAACGTGGAGGGCGCCCTGACTCGCGAGTCGGCGGCCGCGCACTTGATGGAAGTGACCAGTATCCAGCCCGTGCAGCGCGTGATTGTGGCCATGCCAGACCGGCGCGGAACGTTTCCGGTCGAAGAGCTCCTGCAGTTGCGGCTGAACGGCTGTCGCATCGAAGAAGCAACGTCCTGGCTAGAGAAAATTTCCGGACGGATTGAAGTGGACCAGCTCTACCCGAGTTGGCTGATCTTTGCCGACGGCTTCCGCTTCAGCACCAGCTTCAACATCATGCGGCGCGGCCTTTCGATGCTGGTGTCGCTCATCCTGTTGCTGGTGGTGCTGCCGTTCTTGCCGTTCGTGATGCTGGCGATCAAGCTCGATTCCAAAGGGCCCATCCTGTACCGGCAGAAGCGGGTGGGCCGGGCAGGCCATACGTTCTATTGCTTCAAATTCCGCACCATGCGGCAGGATGCCGAAGCCGACACCGGGCCGACCTGGGCGGGAGATGACGATCCGCGAATCACGCGTTTTGGCAAGTTCCTGCGCTCATCGCGTATCGACGAGATTCCGCAGCTGTGGTGCGTATTCAAAGGGGACATGGGTTTTGTGGGACCGCGCCCGGAACGCCCTGAATTTGTGGAGTGGCTGACGAAAGAGATTCCCTATTACGGCGTGCGGCACGCGGTGCGTCCGGGTATCACCGGCTGGGCGCAGGTGCGCTACAAGTACGGCAACACGGTGGAAGACGCCAAGGAGAAACTGCAGTACGACCTGTTCTACATCAAGAATGCGTCGCTGGGCCTGGACATTCTGATCATGTTCCAGACCATCAAGATCGTGTTGCTGGGCCGGGGCGCGCAATGAGGTGGCTGTTCTGGTGTTCGGTAGTCGTGATCGGCTACACGTACGCCGGCTATCCAGTTTGGTTGTGGGTGCGGAGCCGGCTGAAGCCGTGGCCGGTGCAGACGGGGACCAACGAGCCGTTCGTCTCGATCGTGATGGTAGTGCGGAACGGAGAAATCGCGCTGCCGCGCAAGATGGAGAACCTGCTCGCACTGGACTATCCGGAGCAGAAGGTTGAGATCGTCGTGGTGTCTGACGGATCGACGGATGGGACGGAAGCGATTTTGCGTGAGTATGCACACAATCCGCGGGTACATGCCGTGTTGAACCAGTTATCGCGCGGGAAAGCGTCCGGCTTGAATGATGCCTTGAATGTCGCGCACGGCGAAATCGTGGTGTTTACCGACGTACGGCAGACCCTGGAGGCGCAGGGCCTGGGGTTGTTGGTGCGGGATTTTGCGGATCCGCGGGTGGGATGCGTGAGTGGCGAGTTGATGCTGGGCGATCCGGCGGACGGAGAAAAGAATCGCGGCATGGGGCTGTACTGGCGAATCGAAAAAACGATTCGCGATCTGGAGTCAGCTTCGGGTTCGGTGGTTGGCGCGACGGGCGCGTTCTACGGAGTGCAGCGCGAACTGCTGCAGCCGATTCCGCCGGAGACTCTGCTGGATGACGTGTACATCCCGATGCAGGTTGTGAAATCCGGGAAGCGCGTGATCTTCGAGCCTAAAGCACGGGCCTGGGATTTGCCCGACCAAGGGACGGAACGCGAGTTTGCGCGGAAGGTGCGCACCCTGAGCGGTAATTACCAACTGCTACAACTGCAGCCGTGGTTGTTGAGCGGAGAGAATGCGATTCGCTTTGAGTTCATCAGCCACAAGCTGCTCCGGCTGATAGTACCGTTTGCGCTGGTGGTGGCGTTGGTCGCGAGCGCCCTGATTCCGTACCCGTTTTACCGCGCGGCATTGGTTTTGCAGGCTGTTTTTTATGCGTTAAGCCTTACGGGAATGATGGGCATGAAATTGGGCCCGATGGCGCGGGCATCGGATGCGGCTTTCACGTTTGTGGTCTTGAACACTGCGGCCCTTGTCGCTTTTGCGAATTTTGTGACGGGAAGAAAGGTCGCCTGGACACGGTAAAACGATTTTCAAGGCAAATATGAATCAAGCAGTCCTCATTCCGGAGAATGGACAGTTCGGCGCATACCAGCAGTCGCAGCGCACGACGTTGGCTTATCGGGCGCTGGTCCTGTTCACTTTCTTGTACTTCTTCCGGCCGGAAGATTTCATTCCGGGCCTGCACCACATCCCGATGGGAAAGATTGCGGGCGGCATCGCGCTGCTGGCCTTGATTTTCGGCGTGAAGCGCAAGGATCGCGGAAATCTGCCCTTCGAGATGAAGGTGTTGCTGGTCCTGCTGGTGCAGATGATCCTGACGATCCCGACTGCCTTCTGGCGAGGCGGGGCCTTCGATACCGTTATCAATAAGTTCTCGAAGGGCGTGATAGTGGCGCTCCTGATTTCACTGGTAATCACGAAGATCAGCCAACTGCGGACACTGCTGTACATCCAGGCCTCCGCAGTGGCGTTGATTACCGTGGGTTCGATCATTATTCATCGCACCAATGACGGCCGCCTGCTGGGAATCCAGAAAGGAATTCTGGAAAACCCAAACGATCTTGCGATCAACATCGCGATCAACTTCCCGCTGTGTATGGCATTCATGTTCGCGGACAAGAACGGGCTCCGAAGAATCCTTTGGGGACTTTCGCTGTTCGCCCTTTTGTTTGGCGTGGTCGCCACCTACTCGAGAAGCGGCATGATCGCGGTGGTGATTACCGGACTCATTTGCTTGTGGGAGTTTGGGGTGAAAGGCAAGCGCTTCATGCTGCTGGCAGCGACCGCGATTGCCGGCGTGCTGGCGGTCGGCTTCCTGGCAGCGTCGCCACGTTACATCTCGCGTATAGCCAGCCTGGTGAAGCGTCCCGCGGGAGCTGAGATCAGCGGAACGATGGAGTCGCATGGGGAAGGGTCCTTGCAGGCGCGTTCCGAGTTGTTGAAAGAAAGTATCAGACTGATGGTGCACCATCCCATTTTTGGGATCGGGCCGGGGAACTTCCCGGCGGTGACCGGGGAATGGCGCGTTGCACACAACACCTACACTGAGTTCGGAGCGGAGGCTGGAGTTCCCGCGCTGGTGTTGTTCTTGGTGTTGCTGGGCAGTTCCATGAGACGAGTACGCAGCGTGCGCAAGTTACCCAGCTACAAGAGGGATCCCGAGATTCGGCTGTGGACAAGCGCGCTGTGGGCGGCTGTGACCGCTTATGCCGCGGGCGCCATGTTCGCTTCCACCGAGTACAACCTGTTCCCCTACTTCATCGTCGGCTACATATGCGCGCTCTACCAGATCGCGGTCAAGAATGAATCCAACGCAGGCGGAATGGATACCACGGCAGGAGACGGAGGTCGGCAAGAAAGTGGATATGTCGGAGACAAAGAACGTGAATTCGCCTGGAGTCGCTGAAGAAGTTCTGGCGATCCTCCGCTGCCTGAGTTGTCAGGGAAACCTGCGCCACAGCGCCAACGGGCTGGCGTGCCGCAATTGCGGACGCGAATACCCGATGCTGAAGGGCGTGCTGCGTTTCGTGGACGAGCAGAACTACGCCGGTAGCTTCGGCTTTCAGTGGAAGCTGTATGCGCGCACCCAAATGGATGATGCCGTGAGCCGTCGCTCGGAAGAAGCTTTTATCCGGCGCACGGGGTTTCGCCCGCAGGATCTGGCCGGCAAACTGGTGCTCGATGTGGGCTGCGGCATGGGGCGCTTCGCGGAAATTGCGTCCCGCTGGGGCGCGCACGTGGTGGGTATCGATCTCAGCCTGGCATGCGAAGTGGCGGCCAAGAACCTTTCCGAGCGCCGCGCTACCTTCTTTCAAGCCGATGTTTTCAAATTGCCCTTCTCGCCCGAGAGCTTCGATTACATCTACAGCATCGGTGTGCTGCATCATACCCCGGATTGCGAGCAGGCTTTCAAGAGCTTGCCTCGGTTGCTGAAGCCGGGCGGGCGGATTGCAATCTGGTTGTATAGCGCTTACAACGCGTGGTACCGCATGAGCGATGTCTACCGGAAAGTTACGCGGCGCATGAATCCCGAGACGCTGCATCCGCTGTGCAATGTCGTGATTCCACTTTATGGGATACACAAAGTGCTGAAGAAGATCCCCGTCGTCGGAAGGCGTGCCAGCAGTGCTTTGGCGTGGGCGCTGCCGATGTCGCATAACCCGGATCCGGAGTGGCGGGTGCTCGATACGTTTGACTGGTACTCCCCGTGGTATCAGTCGAAGCACACTTACGAAGAAGTGTTTCGCTGGTTTGAGAGTTGTGGACTGGAAGACCTGCGCGTCATCGGCGAGCCCATCGCGGTGCAGGGCACGCGTCCCAAGACGGGCGCTTCCAATGCCGCAAACCAGGCGACGGAGGTTGCGCAGTGTGTGGAATAGCCGGCATGGTGGGGCGGCGCGATGAAGTCATCGACGCCGCTGACGTCCACCGGATGTGCCAGAGCATTGTGCACCGCGGGCCGGATGACGAAGGCATCTACGCGCGGGGTCCGGTCGGTCTGGGCATGCGCCGGCTGAGCATCATCGATCTGGCGGGCGGACACCAGCCCATTCACAACGAAGACAAAACCATCTGGCTGGTCTACAACGGCGAGATCTATAACTTTCACGAACTGCGCCGCGGACTGGTCGAGCGCGGGCACACGTTTTACACGCATTCCGATACGGAAGTGATCGTCCACCTTTATGAGGAGATGGGCGCCGACTGCGTGAAAATGCTGCGCGGCATGTTTGGGCTTGCTTTGTACGACGAGCGCAAACAATCGCTGCTCCTGGCACGGGATCGCCTGGGCAAAAAGCCCATGCACTATGCGCTGCATGAAGGCCGGCTGCTATTTGGATCGGAAATCAAGACGATTCTCGCCGTGGCACCTGAACTGGCCACGGTCGATCCGGAAGGGCTGCTGCAGTACTTCTATTTTGGCTACATTCAAGACCCCTACACGGCGTTCAAGCCGATTCACAAACTATCGCCCGGACATCTGCTCGAGTACGCGAATGGAAAGATTAGCGTGCGCAAGTACTGGGATGTACCGGAGTACGGTACGCATCCGGCGATGTCGGAAGAAGAATGTCTCGAGGAACTCGAGAAGCGGCTGGAAGAAGCGGTACGCATCCGGCTGATCAGCGATGTGCCGCTGGGAGCGCTTCTCAGCGGAGGAGTGGATTCGTCGATCATCGTTGCCCTGATGGCGCGAGTGAGTTCGGGGCCGGTAAAGACCTTCAGCATTGGATTTCAGGCCGAAGCGTTCAACGAGGCTGAACACGCGCGGCTGGTCGCCGAGAAATTCGGCACGGATCACCACGAACTCATCCTCGATCCGAATCTGGAAGAGACTTTATCGTTCCTCACCACCATGCTGGAGGAGCCGTTCGGCGACTCGTCGATGCTGCCGACGTACTATGTAAGCCGGATGGCGCGGGAGCACGTAACCGTAGCGCTTTCGGGCGATGGCGGCGACGAGTTGTTCGCGGGTTACGACCGCTACCTGGTCGCGATGGACCGCCGGAAATACGACCGCATTCCGGCGTGGCTGGGCCGGGTGTACCGCGACCGCCTGCACCATCGTTTGCCGGACGCAATGTATGGAAAGAATCTGGCCTGGAATGCGTCGCTGACGCCTCGCGATCGTTACCTGGACGACGTCTCCTATCTTCCGGCATTGCATCGCGAACGAAGCCTGTTCTCCGATGAGTTTCTGGAGCAGGCACGCGCTCTGCCCAATCCGCTGGAGCAAAGCCAGCACTATTACGACGACGCGCCCGCGAAAGATGAACTCAGCCGGTTGCTCTACCTTGACACCAAAACCTATCTGACGGGGGACATCCTGACGAAGGTCGATCGAATGAGCATGGCGACCTCTCTTGAAGTCCGCGTACCCATGCTGGATCACGAATTCGTCGGCTGGGTAGCGAGCCTGCCGATCGATATGAAGATGCGCACGGGCTCGCGCAAGTTCATCCTGAAGAAACTCGGCGAGCGACTGGGGATACCGTCGGCGCTCTTGCACCGCCGCAAGCAGGGATTCCAGTTGCCCCTAGTGGACTGGATGCGGGACTCGATGAAGGACCAGTTCCTGCGCGTATTGCTCGAGCCACGGACGCTGCAGCGCGGATATTTCAAGCCGCAGGCCGTGCGTGACATGGTAGACGAGCACACGCGGGGAAGACGGAACCGGTCAGGGATTCTCTGGCGCATGCTCGTGCTCGAACTATGGCATCGCAACTTCATGGAGGCGAGGCTGGCCGGCGACAGAACCGGCCCCGTCGTGTCATCAACTGCTCTGCACCGGGGATCAACGACCGCGACACAAGCTGCCCCTAGTGGAAGCCCTCGTTAGAGAACCTGGGACAAGAACCAGCATCATGCCCACACAGACCACCGAGACCGCGACTCCTACCGGCGCCAGCGCCCACGTGCGCAGCAAGGCGCCTGTCTTTGTGCTGGGTTGTCCGCGGTCCGGCACCACCCTGCTCTATCACATGCTTCTTTCAGCCGGGAATTTTGTGGTCTATCGCGCGGAGTCGCAGGTATTCAATCTGCTCGAGCCGCGCTTCGGAGACCTGCGCATCGCGCGCAACCGTCGGCGGCTGCTTGAAGCCTGGGAGAACAGCAGCCTGTTCACCAAAACTGGCCTTGATGCGAAGCAGGTGGAAGAAGATGTCATGGCTCATTGCGAGAACGCGGGCGACTTCCTGCGGATCGTGATGGAGTCGATGGCGAAGAAGCAAGGCGTGGAGCGCTGGGCTGAATCAACTCCGGATCACTTGCTGGCCTTGCCCCGCATCAAGCAGACGATTCCGAATGCGCTAGTGATCCACATCATCCGCGATGGGCGCGACGTGGCGCTATCGCTCGAGAAGCAGCAGTGGATTCGTCCGTTCCCGTGGGATCACGGAAAAGAATTGCAGACAGCCGCCCTCTACTGGGAGTGGATTGTCAATCGTGGTCGAGCACTCGGTCGACCGCTGGGCGACGACTACAAAGAAGTGCGGTACGAAGATCTGGTCGCAAACCCGCAGTCCACTCTAACCGAGGTGGGCGAATTTATCGGACAGGAATTGGACTACGACCAGATTCAGCGCGTCGGCATCGGTTCGGTGAGCCGTCCGAACACGTCATTTGGAGAAAGAAAAGCCGCAGGGTTCCATCCAGTTGCACGCTGGAAGAAGTCTCTGTCGAACCAGCAACTGGTGGAGGTCGAAGAGCTGATTGGCGGAACGCTCGATGAGCTTGGCTATCCTCGGCAAGCCACGCAACGATCCGAAGAGTCGCCGGCACGACTTGGGCGGATGCGCACGATCTACCAGGCGTACTTCAGCACCAAGCTTTCGGTGAAAACGAAAACGCCACTGGGCCGCCTGGTTGGCGGGGATCTGCAGTTTCTCGGCGGACAAGCCGACGCGCCGGCTCAGTCTTCGGAAGCCTTTCAGGAGCCAGTGCGAGTTCTGCAGATTGGCAATTATCCGCCGCCGATGTGTGGGTGGGCCATCCAGTTGAAGCTTGTCACAGAAGAACTGCGGCGCCGCGGCCACGTATGCGAAGTACTCAAAATCAACGAAGGCCGCCAGGTCAAGAGCCCGGAATACATTGATGTGCAAGGGGGCCCGGACTATCTGAAGAAGATTGTCACCTATGCGCTGCGTGGCTACCGCCTCAATGTTCACGTTAACGGCATGTCGAAAAAAGGGTACTGGCTCGCCATGGCAGCCGCCGTGGTTGGGAGGCTCGTGAACCGTCCTGCGCTGGTTACGTTTCACGGAGGACTGTCGCAAGAATATTTCCCGCGTTACGACCGAAGCCTCGCCCATCGCGGGTTTTATACACTGTTCCGGATGGCCGGAGTGGTGGCGTGCGACAGCGAGCCCATCCGCGAAGCTATCATCAAGTACGGAATCCGTATCGAGAAGGTAAGCTCGATCGCGACGTTCTCGCCACAGTATCTGGATTTCGATCGCGTGACGTTGCCGGAGCGGGTGGAGAAGTTTTTGCAGCAGCATCCGCGGGTGATCCTGTCGTATGTATCGTTTCGACCGGAGTATCGGCTGGAAGTGTTACGCGAAGGTATGCAGCGCTATCGCGCACTCGATCCTGACGCGGGTTTCATCTGGCTGGGCTTTCCGGGCAAAGAAATGCCGGCGGCTGAGGAGTTTGTGCGCACCTGGCCAGCGGACGAGCAGGCAACCTTGCTGCTTCTTGGGAATCTTAATCATGACGAGTTTCTCAGCCTGTTGAGCCGATGTTTTGTGTACCTGCGAACGCCGGAATGCGATGGGGTGGCAGCATCGGTTCTGGAGTCGCTGGCGTTGAAGATCCCGGTTGTGGCCAGCGAGAATGGCCGGCGTCCTGGGGGAGTGGTGACTTACCGCGACACCGATGCGGCCGACATGGTGGAGAAGCTCAGCTTTGTGCGCGAGCACTATGAGAAAGTCCAACAGAGCCTGCAGTCCGAGACGGGAGACGACAACGTCGGACGCATGGCTGATTGGCTGGTGGGGAATCCCGTCTCAGAACCGCAAACCGCTCCAACCAAGAGCAATTAGGAAATCTCAATCGATCGGCTCCCCGGAGGCATTTTGAAGAGGCCTTTTCTTCGCACCGTACTCACAGCGTATGCATTTGTCCTCACCGCTGGCTGCATAGCGGCGCAGGCCGCCGATTCCGGCAAGTTTGACGGCCCGGCCGAGTTGCCCCGGATCTATGTAAAGAGCGCACTCGCGGATACTCCAGCTCCGGGCAAATCGATTCTGGCTAAAGATGCCACCGAACTTCGGTCGGCCCTCGACAAAGCAGCGTGCGGAGACACCATTCGCTTGCAGGCGGGCGGGGAGTTTGCTGGGAATTTCAAATTTCCCGCGAAATCTTGTGACGACGTGCACTGGATCATCGTGCGCACCAGCGCTGCCGACTCCGATTTGCCTGCGGAAGGGGCCCGCATTACGCCCTGCTACGCCGGCCTTGCCTCGCTACCCGCCAGGCCACGCTATGCGTGTCCTACGCCTTCAAATGTAATGGCGAGGATCATCTACGACGGCAAGGGCAGTGGGCCTCTCATGTTTGCTGATGGAGCAAACCACTACCGGTTAGTTGGGCTGGAGATCACCCGCGGATTGCCGGGAGCCACGATCTATAACGTGGTTACTCTGCCTAACGACAAGGCTACCCATCACATCGTTTTCGATCGCGTGTGGATCCATGGTACGGCGCAAGATGAAACCGTGCGCGGCATTCTGTTGGGTGGAAGTAAACACGTAGCCGTGGTGGATTCGTACTTCACTGATTTCCATTGCGTGGCGATGGGTACCTGCACCGATGCGCAGGCGATTGCCGGAGGCTTGGGCGATCTGGAAATGGGGCCCTACAAGATCGTCAACAACTACATGGAGGGTGCCGCGGAGACCATTATCTTCGGTGGCGGAGCGGCTACGACCTCGCCGACCGATATCGAAGTGCGGCGTAACTACATGTACAAGCCCGTGACCTGGCGGCAAGGCGATCCAGGCTTTGTAGGTGGAGTTTCCGGAAAGCCATTCATCGTGAAGAACCTGTTTGAGCTGAAGAATGCGCAGCGCGTTCTGCTCGAAGGCAACGTGATGGAAAATTCCTGGGGAGGATTCAGCCAGACAGGATTCGCAGTTTTGTTGATGGCCAAGAACCAATCCAACAAGTGTCCTTTGTGCCGTGTGACTGACGTGACATTTCGCGACAGCCGGATCGCCCACGTCGCGAGCGGATTTCAAATCGGTACCGTGCCTTCGGGTGCCGGAGGTGCGAGCAGCGGTACGGAGCGTATCAGCATTCACGACGTGATCATCGACGATATTGGCGGGAGCAAATACGGAGGGTTCGGGACTCTGGCTCAAGTAACCTCATCCACGCCGTTGCTGAAGGATGTTTCCTTCGACCACGTCACCGCTTTCCCGCCGCACGCACTCTTCATCATGGGCGCCGTGATAGAGCAGGGTCAGATCAACAATTTCACCTTCACCAACAATCTGGTTTCGGCGGGCCAAATGGACATCGTGCCGCCCGGTGGAGGCGTAAAGAACTGCTCGTACCAGCCGGACAAGCAGGGACCGACCGGCGTTCTGAAAAGCTGCTTCACGAAATATAACTTCAGCCACAACGTGATTTTGGGATCGAAGGGCGGATGGCCGAGCGGGAATTCCTACCCGTCGGATCACGCTGCTGCAGGCGTGGTTGGTTTCAGCGAAGGGCGCTATCGGTTATGTCGTGAAAAAGATGGTGGGGAGTGCAAGAAATCATCCCCCGCATTTAAAGCCGGCGCCGATGGCAAAGATATTGGCGCAGATGTGGAAGCCGTCCTCTCCGCGACCAAGGGCGTCGAGTAGAGAGCCGAAGCGGGAGTCTACTCGACGCCCGCTATGGCCGCAGCAATGGCGTTTATGTCGGCCCCAAGGTCCTTGCCGTCAGTGCCTGCCAGGGCATAAGGACTGGTCGGCTGCAGCTGGTAGCGAGCCATGGCCTGCTTGGCAGCCGCAAACTTCACTTCGGCGAGGGTGGATGGGGCGAAGTTGCCGTCGGGCCACTTTCCAATGGGGCCGACCAGCGCGTTGTGAGAGAAGTCAAAGTCCTTGAAGCAACTCTTGAGCATGGCCGCCGCTGTGCTCATGTGATAAGCACAGTTTTCCGCGCCCCCGCCGGTGGTCGCAATTCCGCCCGAACCGCTGAAGATGTTGTTGGCCCAGGTAAATCCGTACATTTCCGGAAATGACTTGTTATTGCCAACGACCATCATTGCCGAGCCGGAATCCTTGTTGAACGCGGTGACGTGGGTGATGGAGACGTCGTGCAGAACTGAAACGTGATTGCCGCTGGACTCCTGGAAGAGATGGCCTCCTCCGATATAGGACCGTCCGCTGACGTCATCCATGACTACGTCGTGGATGCTCACGTTCCATAAGCCCATCGAGAGACCGCCCGCGACCGACGCGATATTGGCGATCTGGAATCCGTTTCCAGTGTGCGCGATGGTGTTGTAGCGGATGGTCACGTCGTGCACGACACAAATTGGACAGGCATTGCTTTGATTCTTGGGCGTGAGCAGGATTGAGAATCCAGCCTGGCTGAACCCGCCCCAGGAATTCTCCATCACATTGCCTTCGAACAACACGCGCACGCCATTTTTCAGTTCGAAATGATTCTTGACGATGAAGGGATGGCCATCCCGTCCGCCAACGTAGCCTGGCTGCCCGCGCATCCAGGTCATCGGCTTGAAAAAGTAGTTCCGACGAATCTCTATGTCCTCGGGATTCTTGTCGGCTGCGCCGCCGCCGAAGAGCACATTCTCGCCCGCGGCTTCGAGGAAATTGTTGACGATCTTGTAGGGACCCATCGGATTCGGTCCCAGGCCGCCAGCGATGGCTTGCGAGTCACCACACGCGCCGGTCAGCGCGATGCAATGAAAGTCGGAGAAGAACGAATCCACCACGGCGACGTTCGTGCCCGAAGTGAGCATCATCCCTCGGTTGGTTTCGTCTCGCGCAGTTCCGTGGAACCAGGAGCGATCGACAATGACGTGGTCGAACGTTCCGTTTTTCTCGACGGTGAACAGGTTATAGACCAGGGTCTTGCGGTTGTCTCGAGTGACTTCCAGCCCGACCAGGCGGTAGTGATTCGCGCCATTTGCCATGACCAGCGGTCCGCTGCCAGTGCCGGAGAAGGAAACCGTGGCGAGAACGTTGCTGGCCTTGGTGCAGCCGAACGAAGGGCGTCCGGGAAGAGCGGCTACCCCGGCATAGCAGGGAGTCGCGCGCGTGCCCTCTGGGGGCAACGCGCTATCGGGCGCGCTGGTGCGAACGATGATCCAGTGCGCGTCGTCGCAATTCTTCGCCGGGAACACGAACTGACCGCTAAAGGTGACGCCGGCCTGCAGCGAAATCGTATCGCCGCACTTTGCAGACTTCAAAGCTGCTTGGAAAGCGGCACTGGTCTTGACGATCTGCGCGCCGCCCGGGGCTGGGGTGTCTGCCAGAGAACTCTTGACGTAGACGCGCGGAAGTTCGGCTGGACCGTCGGTCTTCGAATTATTGGCGAGGGCCACGTTTAAGCTCAGCTTGCGCGACACGCTTTGGCCAGCGGCATCGCTGACTTCAACCGTGAACGGGTAAGCGCCGTTCTGGCCGCTGATGCCGCCGATCGAACCATCCGCGGCGTCGAGCAGCAACCCTGATGGCAAACCCCCGGCTGCGATCTTCCAGTGGTAGGGGGCAGTACCGCCAGAAACGCGAAGAGCGGCTGAGTACGGCGTGCCTTCTATGGCTTCTGGAAGGCTCGTGTTCGCCATGCTCAAGGCTGTGGGCTGCGCAGCCGCCGCACTGACGCTCACCGTGGCAATCGCTCGCTTGCTGGGGTCAGCCTTGCTGGTGGCTACCAACTGCACAGTGGTGGTCGTGTTCACATTCGGAGCGGTAAAAAGTCCTGTGCCGCTGATTGCTCCGGCGGAAACCGTCCACACGACATCGGTATTGCTCGCATTTAGAACTTGCGCAGCAAACTGGTGACTGGCTCCGGAAGCCAGGCTGAAACTCGCAGGAGAAACAGCCACGCTCACCTGTTGCGCGGGAGGAGCAGGTTTCGCCACCGCCATCGCGAAGAAGCGAAGGCCTTCGGACGCGTGCGATTTGTCCGTGACGGAAATCGAGAATGGGAAAGAGCCGTTGCGTGTCGGCATCCCAGTGATGGCTCCGGAACTGTGGTTCAAACTCAGCCCCGGAGGCAGCAATCCGTGACGCACGGCGAAGGTGTAAGGGGCCGTGCCGCCGCTAACTGACAAAACCGCGCTATACGCGGTGCCAACCGTCGCCGCAGGCAAGTGGGCAGCGATGATGATCGGCGCCGCCGGCTTGGCGGTCGTGGATCCCGCTCCTCCGGCATCGAGAGAAGCGCAGCCGGTTCCGATGATCGTGACTGCCAGGATGAATAGAAGGAAAAATCCGATTTGACGATTGACTGCGGGAACGTTTTTAGCAGCGCTGGATCCGGGGGGCACCAGGGACATCACATCGACCTCAAAACTAATGTGGGGGACGCACCGCATTTGCGCGTCCTCCGTCACTGTAATGACCCCGCTGTTGAATACATAGGTAACCTTAGGGCAGTGGACCCCGGAGACACACAAGTACATTTTCGTCTTCGGGTTACCCGCGCGAAACGAGTGTGGCGAGTAACTTGTTACGCCGCGCAATGCGCTACACAGTTCTGCGTGAAATTGGGCGTTTTTGAAAGCCGAGACTTTCCGCAGAATGTCGTGACCAGCGGCATGGAAGCCAGGGAAGGATTCCTGAAACGGATTCTGCTCGAGGTTTTCGTTCTTGCGGCTAGAAGTACAGGTACTTCCGATTAACACTCGGGGACTAGAAACTACTTTGTAAACGACGGTTGCTTAGGTGAAGGGATGTCTTACGCGCCGTTGGGACACCCGGAAGTTTGCGGAATCTCGTCTTGCGCTGCGTCGATCGTCTTTTGCAGAACCTCAACGAACTTCTCGGTGATGACGGACCAGTCGTATTTGCGTGCCGTAGCGGCAGCGCCCGCCTCAAGGCGGCGACGAGCGTCTCCGTTCTGCAAAAGCGTGATGATGGCCTCCGCGAAGCTAGAGGGCGTGTCTTCGAGCAGGATGTCGCGCAGGTGCTGGACGTCGAGACCCTCAGCGCCGACCGTCGTTGAGACCGTGGCCTTTCCCATAGCCATGCCTTCGTAGATCTTGATGCGCGTGCTGCCTCCGATTCGTAGGGGCACTACGATTGCCGCGGCCTCGCGCAGGTGGTCGACAATCGACGGAACCGTTCCCGTGACTTCGACGGACTGGGAAGCGAGCTTCTTTACACGAGGATGTGGATCGCGGCCGACTATACGGAAACGCGCCTGCGGAACTTTGTGGAGGACCAAGGGCCAAATCTCGCTGCAGAAATATTCCACCCCATCGATGTTTGGTTGCCAGTCCATGGAGCCAGTAAAGATGACGAGCGACCCTTGCGGCCGCAATTCGGGATCGTACTGATATTTGCTGAGGTCCACACCGGTAGGAACCACGCTGATATGGGAAGGATCGACCATACCGCTCATCGCGGTGCGATCAGTTTCTGCGACCGCGATCACGTGATGAAAGCGGCGAGTTTGTTCCGGCTCGAAGCGTTGCATCTTGGCCGACTCGAGCTTGAACACCAGTCGATCGAGAAAACGGGGTTCAACGTCTGCCTTGCGCTTCCACAGAATGCTTTCAACGTTGTGCTGAAACAGCGCGGTCGGCGTTGCGAGGTCGCGAGGGAAATTCAGCGTGCTAGAGAGAAAGTCGCAAACCGCTACATCGAATCGGCGCTGCGGAATCCATTCTTGTAGAAGTCGTTCGACTTGCGGATCGGTGAACCGGCTGACGGCATAGGGAGCGCGGCCGGCGATCTGAAGGAAATAATCCAGGTGCCGGCGGATGCCCTTGAGGTCTTGCGCGGGCTTGTGCACACACATTGTTCCCGGGATATGCGATGGGACTTCCCGCTCGTACTCTTCGTCGCGTTCTCCCGCATAGTAGGAAAGATATGTAAGCTCGTGATGGGCGCAGAGCTGACGGAGGATGTTGTAGGTGCGCAGCTTGCCCCCGGTATCGAGGGGCAGAATCTTTCCCGGTTTCACCCAGAGAATTTTCATCTCTGCGCTACCAGCAGATTCCTTCGTAGGATCCGTTGTGTTCGAGGCGGCGTGACTTCTCGAGATTCACCAGGTCGATGACAAGTTGACCTGGCCGGATCTGCTTGCTGAGGACGCCGCGATCGATACCACGGGTTCCGATGACTACGACTTCGGCCTGGGCCAGCGCGGTTTCAAGATCGGGGCATAGCAACGAGCCGACGTGCGGGATCACTTCGTCGATGTATTGGCGATTGGAGCCGATCAGGTGGCCGAGGGAGACGTTGTCGTCCCAGATCTTGAGCTCGCGGCCCTCGCCTAGCAAACGCTTGGCCAGTTGCACTTGCGGGCTCTCGCGCAAATCGTCGGTGGCGGCCTTAAAGCTCAGTCCGAGCAGGGCGACCTTCTTTTTGCCGGTGGCGAGCACCATTTCGACGGCGCGTTCGAGATGCTCGTCGTTGCTGGGCATGATCGACTGGAACAACGGCAACTCGAGATCGAGTTCCTTGGCGCGGTAGTTCATCGCGCGGACATCCTTGGGAAGACAAGATCCGCCGAAAGCGAAGCCCGGCTTCAGGTAGGTCGGCGAAATGTTCAGCTTGGTGTCGGCAGTGAAGATTTCCACGACTGCTTCGGCGTCGACGCCCAGCTCCTTCGCAAGCGTGCCGATTTCATTGGCAAACGAGACCTTCACCGCGTGCCACGCGTTGCAGACGTATTTGGTCATCTCAGCTGCACGAAAAGAGGTTTCGAAGATTCGGCCCGGAGCCCACTTGTAGATTTCGCGCAGCATGCCAGCGTGGTAAGCGTCCGCTGCGCCGATGATAGTCATGGCGGGTTCAAGGAAGTCGGCGACCGCCGTGCCTTCCCGCATGAATTCGGGATTCACGCACACTCCGAAGTCCTTGCCCATTTTCTTGCCGCTGGCTTTTTCGAGCGCGGGAACCACAATGGTTTCCGCCGTGCCCGGCAGCACCGTGCTGCGCAAGACGATCAGATGAAACGCAGATTTCGTTTTCAGAACTTCGCCGATCTCGCGGCACACCGGTTCGATGTGTCCGAGATCCAGCTTGCCGTTTTTCAGGCTGGGCGTTCCAACGCAGAGGAAAGAAATCTCGGAATTCATCACGGCCGAAGGCGAGTCGGAAGTCGCCTTAAGCCGGCCCGCGGCATGCGCTTCCGAGATCAGGGTGCCGACGCGCGGTTCCACGATGGGACTGCGGCCCGCGGACATCGCTTCGACTTTGGTTGAGCTCAGATCGACTCCGATCACGGTGTGTCCCATGTGCGCAAGACACGCAGCCGTAACCGTACCGACGTAGCCAAGTCCGAAAACGCTGATTGAACGACTCATATGAGTTCGAATTTTCCTTCGTTGCACCTGGGATAATTGCGACCGCTCGCTAAATCACGGAAGAAGGTAAAGCAATTAAAATCAATCCTATATGGACGTTCATGAGGCAATCGCAGCAATTTCCTACGCACCTGCGCCTGAACATGATAAGGCTTTCTGGATTGTTTCTCTGATGCGTCCGGCAGACCCTGGCTGTCACAATCCATTAAAACGCACGAGCCGCTCTTTTGGAAAGGTGATTGCTTCACTCTTTAGTAACTAAGTCGAAGCGTTTCAATATGATGACCCTATTACAATGGGTGAGATGCAGAGCGCCCCGGTGACGGATTCGTTTTTGCAGGGCGGTTCGGCGACGGCCCAAGCCCGTCCGCGGAGGAAGGTCTTCTACTTTCTCGACTCTCTGGAGGTCGGCGGCACCGAGACGCAGGCAGTCGAACTGGCATTGCGCATTTCGGCGAACGCCTACGACGTCACCCTGGGATGCCTGCGTGTGAGGGGGCCGTTGCTGGAAAAGCTCAAGGGTTCGGCGGTGGCGATCCGGGAGTTTCATCCTACTGGAGGCCTGGATAGCGCGAGAGGCTTGTATCAGACGGCAAGGCTCGCGGCCTACCTGCGACGGGAGAAGTTTGATGTCGTGCACACCCACGATCTCTGGACGAACCTGATGGGGGTGGTTGCAGCACGGATGGCGGGCGTTCCCGCCATTGTGTCGAGCCGGCGCGACCTCGCCCACTTCGACTGGTACCAGGGCCGCAAGCGCAACTGGCTTCGTAGAATTCAAAACCTTTCCGGCGTTGTGCTGGCGAATGCGACGCCGATTCGCGATGCACTGGTCGCCGAGGATAGATTCGCGCCTGAAAAACTGTGCGTGATTCACAACGGCGTCGACACGGCCAGATTTCAGGTGGGCCGGCGAGATCGGGAGCGCTTGTTTCCCGGGACGCAGAGTCAGAGACTGGTAGTGCTGGTGGGGAATATGCACACTGATGTGAAAGGGCACCCGTGGCTGATTGAGGCCGCGCCGGCTGTGCTGAAGGAGTTTCCGCAGACGCGGTTTGTATTCGCGGGAGACGGCGATTCGAGGCCGGCGTTCGAGGAGCAGGCGGGGAAGCTCGGGCTGCAGGGGAATTTCATGTTCCTGGGACGGCGCAGCGATATTCCTGACGTGCTCGCCAGTTGCGACATCGCGGTGCTGCCGTCGCGCGCGGAGGGACTGCCAAACGCTGTGCTTGAGTACATGGCGGCCGGGCTACCGACCATCGCGAGCCGGGTGGGCGGCAACTCGGAACTGGTGGAGGATGGAGTTACAGGGTTACTCGTGCCGGCGGAGGATTCGGCGGCCATTGCGGGTGCGCTGCTGCGGTTGCTGCGCGATCCGGAACTGGCGCGAAAAATGGCCGAGAGCGGAAGAAAGCTTGCCGTGGAGAACTACAGCTTCGAGCGCCTGATCCGCGAAGTGGATGCGCTCTACACGGAATTGTTGCGGCGTCGCGGGAGAAAGAATTAGGCAGTGAGCTCGCAATCCAAATGGGCGTCACGGATGGCCCGACTTCGCTCCATGAGCAAAGAAGAGCTGGTGGATCGCGTGTCACAGCAGGTCAACTCGCGCCTTGATGCCTATCGGGCGCGTCGTGGTTACGATTTCACGCAGGTTGCGCTCCACCAAGTCCCTGCCAATCAGAAGGGAAAATTCTTCTTCTCGGCGGCGGAAGTGCAAGCGATTGCGGAGCTCCTGAAGGCGCGCTATCCATCGATGGCAGCAAACATCGTGGCGAGCGCGGAGAAAATCCTGCAGCACCGCTTTGACTTGCTTGGCTTCGAAAGCCTCGACTACGGCCCTGAGATCGATTGGCATCTCGATCTGATTCATCAGAAGCGGGGTCCGAACAGGCCGGCATTCCGCGTGAAGTATTTGGACTTCGCCGAAGTAGGCGATTCAAAGATCACCTGGGAGTTAAATCGGCACCAGCACCTCGTAACGCTGGCCAAGGCATATCGGCTGACCGGGAACGCACGCTTTGCGCGCGAAATTGTCGCGCAGTGGAAGTCGTGGCATGCAGCCAATCCGTATCCGATGGGCATGAATTGGGCGAGCAGCCTGGAAGTCGCGTTTCGCAGCCTCTCGTGGATGTGGGTCTACTTTCTGATGCAGGACTCGCCGGAGATGACGGCCGAACTGCGAACGGAGTGGGTGAAGGCGCTGGCGCTGTCGGGACGGCATATTGACAAGTATCTCTCCACCTACTTTTCTCCCAACACGCATCTGCTTGGGGAAGCGGTGGTTATGTTTTTCCTGGGCACACTGTTTCCAGAGTTGCCCAAGGCCCGGCGATGGAAGGAGCGCGGGTGGGCGGTCGTGCTGGATGCGGCGAAGAAGCAGGTGCGGCCGGACGGCTTCTACTTCGAGCAGTCAACGTACTACCACGTTTATGCGCTGGACTTTTTTTTGCACGCGCGCGTGCTGGCTTCGCTGAACGGCGTCCCGATCCCGGCAGAGTTCGATTCGACACTCGTGAAAATGCTCGACGCGCTTTGCTTGCTGGGACGGGCCGGATCAGTGCCGACTACAGGCGACGACGACGGCGGACGGCTCTTCGATCCACGCCGTAATCGAGCACAACATCTGCTGGACCCCTTGAGCACGGGAGCCGTTCTCTATCAGCGTGGCGACTTCAAATTTCTTGCCGGCAGTCCGCGGGAAGAGACGATCTGGCTGCTGGGAGCCACGGGCGCGGCAGAATTTGAGGAAGTGCGAAGCTACGAGCCTTCAGAGGCGTCAACTGCTCTCCGGGAGAGCGGCCTTTACCTGATGGCAGACTCTGCCACGGGACAGCAATTGCTGATCGACGCAGGACCGCAAGGTCCAGGCACGGCCGGGCACGGTCATGCCGACGCGCTGAGCATTCATCTGGCAAGCGGCGGCGAAACATTTCTGATGGACCCCGGAACACTCGAGTATGTGGGCGAGACCTTCAATGACCGGAACTTCTTCCGCGGAACGGCCGCGCACAATACCTTGCGCGTGGATGAGTGCGATCAGGCAGAGAGCGTCCCTCCCTTTGCATGGCGCGAACTACCTAATGTCGCCGTGGACCTTTGGACCATTGGGAAACGGTTTAGTTTGTTTGTCGGAAAGCATGACGGATATCGGCGGCTGGCCTCTCCGGTGCGGCATGAGCGATGGGTGTTTCAGCACAAAGGTCAGTTCTGGGTGGTTCGCGACGTTGCCAAGGGCGAAGGGAAACATCAACTGGAACTCTCATGGCATCTAGGACCGAGCCTTTCGCCGACGTCCGCGAAGGATTACGTATTTGGGATCGGACAGGAAACTCTGGGCCTGATCACGCCCGAGGGTCATGGATGGTCGCAGAGCGCGCAGCGAGGAATCTGGTCCCCGGTCTACGGGCGGCAAGAGCGGACGATGGTGGTCACGTTTGGCAAATCGACCGATCTGCCCGCGGAGTTTTTGACCTTGTTGCTGCCGAATGTCGGTGAGCGCATCGGGCGGCTGGAACGAATCGAAAGCGAGGCGCGCGTACGCGTCTACCGATATACCCGCGATGGCGAAGAGCACTGGTTCTTCTTTTCTGAGCCGGGCTGTGCCTGGCGTGCGGGAGATTGGGGAAGCGACGCTTACTTTCTATACTGGTCATACAACCGACGTGAGGAGCAGCGAACTCTGATCCTGTGCGGCGGAAGCCGGGTGGATTTTCATGGTCGCCGCGTCGTTTCCTGCGAGGCCATTCTTGATTTTGTTGAAATCAGCGAGGCGGGCGGTAAAACTGAGATGTCTGCATCCGATCCTGAGCGCGTTCATGTTGAGTCAGGCTTGGACGTGGCGGACCTAAAACCAAGCGAGAGCGATCCCAAAAAGATAGGCGTCTAGACCATGTGCGGAATTTGCGGAATTTTCTATAACGATCGTTCACGCAGGGCGGAGCGGGAAACGCTCGCCGATATGAACCGGCAGATTGTTCATCGCGGCCCCGATGACGATGGTTTCTTCGTGGAAGGCAACGTCGGTCTGGCTATGCGGCGCCTGAGCATCATCGATATCAAGACCGGCCATCAGCCCATCAGCAACGAGTCGAACGATATCTGGATCGTCTACAACGGAGAACTTTACAACCATCAGGAACTCCGCAAGGGTCTCGAAGCTCGCGGGCACCGCTATCGCACGCATAGCGACACCGAGACGATCGTTCACCTGTATGAAGAGTACGGGCGCGACTGCGTGAAACACTTGCGCGGCATGTACGCTTTTGCGATCTGGGACCGGCCCAAAGGGCGTCTGTTCATTGCGCGGGACCGGTTGGGCATCAAGCCGCTGTACTACCGCTTTGACGGGAAGTCCCTGCTCTTCGCTTCGGAAATCAAGGCGATCCTCGCGCACCCCGGGGTTACGCCCGAGTTAAACCGACCCATGCTCGCGGAATACTTGGCCTTCGGCTACATTCCCGAGGCCGAGACGATGTACGCGGGCATCAAGAAGCTATTGCCTGGGCACACGCTCGAGATTTCCGAAGGCGGCGAACCACAGATTTCCCAGTACTGGGATCTCGATGTGAAGGCAGACGACGACGTGCGGCCTCGTGAATACTACGTCGAGAAATATCGCGAACTTCTCGAGGGCTGCGTCGCCAGCCATCTGATGAGCGATGTCCCATTGGGAGTGTTCTTGAGTGGTGGTCTTGATTCGAGCGCGGTCGCGGCGCTGACCACGAAGATTCGTCGCGAGCCGATTGAGACATTCGCGGTAGGCTACGGGGAAGAGGCGTTCAGCGAACTGCCGTTCGCGCGTACGGTCGCGCAGCACATCAGTTCAAAGCACCACGAAGTACGCCTCAGCCGGGAGGAATTCTTTCACTCGCTCCCGCACCTGATCTGGCATGAGGACGAGCCCATCGTTTGGCCGTCGAGCGTGTCGCTTTATTTCGTGGCTCGTCTGGCACGGGAGCGGGTCACGGTCGTTTTGACGGGCGAGGGAAGCGATGAGACTTTAGCGGGTTACACGCGCTATCCATGGACGCTGGCGAATTCGCGCATGGATTCCGTCTATCGGGCGGCGGTTCCGGGAATGCTTCGCCGGTGGGTCCGCGAAGCGATGCAGTCCGGCCGCATCTCAAAAGATATGCACCGCAAGCTGGAACACACGTTCCTGGTGCGAGGCGGCGAGTCGTGGCAGGCCTTCTACTTTGACAATTTCTACTCAGCCTTCTCGGCGGCCGATCAAGCAGTGTTGCTTACTCCTGAAGCCAGGGCGATCGCGGGCGATGCTTACGCTGGGTCGATGAACTACTGGAATGCCTCCTCGGGCGATTTGCTGCACCGGCTTCTGTACACCGACATCAAGACCTACCTGGTCGAATTGCTGATGAAGCAGGACCAGATGAGTATGGCAGCCTCGATCGAGAGCCGAGTACCTTTCCTCGATCATGAACTAGTCGAATTCACAGCTAGCATTCCCGCGAAGTACGACACGCAGGGCATGGCCGGCAAATTCATCCTGAAAGCGGCCGTGGAGGATTTGCTACCGCGAGACATCGTCTACCGGCAGAAGATGGGGTTTCCGACACCCTGGGCATACTGGCTGGGTGGGCCGCAACTCGACGAGCTCGAACAGCTCTTGCTCGAACCACGCACCGTTGAAAGAAACTACTTCGAACCGGAGGCCGTCAAGAAGATGTTCGCGGAACATCGTGCCGGCGCGCGCGATCATGGCAACCGCATCTGGCGGTTGTTGAATCTGGAACTGTGGGAGCGAGTGTGCGTGGAGAAAGACCCGGTGGAGGAAGTTGCCCAGCCGCAGGGCGCTGCGCTCGCCTAAGCGGCAGGCCTATTTTTCGATTCTCTGCGCCGCCGCAACTTGCAGATGTGGCTGTAGCAGTTCGAGCAATCCATCGCGCAAGTTGGGACCGCTGGCGATCAATCCCGAGAGCAGCGGGTCCCGGTTGTTGGCGCGAAACGAGGATCCGTTCAATGTAGCCAGAAAGCCCCCTGCGCTCGATACCAGGGCGGCACCGGCCGCGACGTCCCATTCGTTCTTAGGCGTGAGTGTGAATGTAATGTCGGCAAGTCCCGCCGAAACCAGTGCCAGCTTGTAAGCCACCGATCCCATCGCGCGCACCTCGAGCGGGCCATTCGCGAAGGGCTTCCATTCTCCGCGCTTTACTTCGCTTCGGCTGGCGAGCGTGACCGCGCCTTGCAGATCTTTGCGCGGACTCGCGCTCACGGGCTTTCCGTTATAGAACACTCCCGTATCGATCGCGCCCACGAAGGTTTCCTGCGTCGCAGGATTGTGAATTCCGCCGGCGGCCGGGCGCCCATTCTCGACGTAACCAATCGAAACGCAGAATTCCGGGATACCTTTCACAAATTCCCGCGTTCCATCCAGAGGATCAACGACCCAGACGTTCGATTTCTCAAGGCGCGAGAAGTCGTCCACGCTTTCTTCCGAGAGCCAGCCCTCGCCTTCACGCAAAAGATTCTGGCGGAGCACAGCGTCGATCGCCCGATCCGCTTCGGTGACGGGATCGTGTCCGGCTTTAAACTCGGCGTCGATGGCGCCCGGTGTGAAACGGGAGAAGATGGCGCGGGCATCGACGATGGCGGCTTCGATGCGTTTGAGGATTTCGGAATACGCGGAAGTCATCAAGTCCTTAAGGTTGAGTGAGGATCAGGCCCAGATCATGCGAGCGCCTGTGATGAATAGGATCGCGCAGAGAATGCGGCGCAACCAGAGTACCGGAACGCGCGTACTGAGATAAGAGCCCACCAGACCGCCCGGGATCGATCCGATCAGTAAAGCGGAGACGAGCCCGGGATCCACATTTCCGAGCCGGAAATGCAGAAAGCCTGTGACACCTGTGAGCACGACAGCGTGAACGATGTCGGTGCCCACATTGACCTTGGGCGGGTAGCTGTAGAAGAGCAGGAGCATCATCATGATGATGCTGCCCGATCCCACCGACGTCATGCCGACGAGGAATCCGGAAAACAATCCGATGATCGTCATCCCGACGAACGACTTGAGCGTGGGAGAACGGTTCACCATGCGCTCTTCGATGCGTGTCTGAAACATCAGGAGGATCGGGATGCACACCAGCAGAATTCCGATCGCGAGCTTGATGACTGCGTTGACGCCGTCACCGTACAGGTGGCGAAGGTGTGTGAGGTAGGCAACTCCGGTTGCCGAGCCCGGCACGCTCCCCACCGCCAGCGCGAGTACAACCTTGCGTCGCACAGTACCTTTTTGCAGGTGAACGAGGCTGGCGGGGATTTTGGTGAAGAAGTTGAAAAGTGCGTCGGATCCGACTGCCACAATGGCAGGCACACGTAGCCCGAAAATCAGGATGGGCAGCAGCAACACGCCGCCGCCCAGCCCAGTCAGGCCGATCAAGGTGCCTACGCAAAAGCCCACCAGAATTTTGGCGGCTATCAGTGGCATGGAGTTTCCAGGTCCGTTCGCACTCGATTCGTCGTTTACTCGGCTCCGTTCACTCCGATGAAACCCTGCTGCTCCAGGTGCAAGATGATCTCCTGGGCGGCTTCTTCGGGAGAAAGTTCAGCCGTGTTGATCACAACTTCCGCCTTCTGCGGAACCTCGTAAGGATCAGAGATGCCGGTGAACTCCTTGACGATTCCGGCACGTGCTTTAGCGTACAAACCTTTGCGATCGCGCTGCTCGCACACGTCGATCGGCGTCGCCACATGCACCAGCACAAAACCGCCAACTGGCTCAATCATGTCGCGCACCGCCTTGCGCGTTGCCTCATAGGGGGCAATGGGCGCACAGATGGCGATACCACCATTCTTCGTGATCTCGGAAGCAACATAGCCGATGCGGCGAATATTGATGTCGCGATGCTCCTTGGAGAAGCCGAGTTCGGAAGAGAGATGCTTTCTAACTAAGTCTCCGTCAAGAATAGTTACGGGTCGGCCGCCGGTTTCGAGGAACTTCGTCAGAAGAACGTTGGCGATAGTCGATTTGCCAGACCCTGAAAGCCCCGTGAAGAAGATCGTCACTCCCTGCCTGTGCCGTGGTGGGTAGCTGCGCCGCAATTCCTGCACGACTTCCGGATAAGTGAACCACGCAGGAATATCGCGTCCCTCGTTGAGGCGGTGGCGCAGTTCGGTGCCTGAAATATTCAGAACGCGCGAATCTTTCGGAACCTCGTTGTCGGGGACGTATTTATCCTGATCTTCGAGGTAGACCATCATGTTGAACGGAACCATGGTCACGCCGATGTCGGATTCGTACTTCTTGAAAAGCTGCTGGGCGTCGTACGGGCCGTAGAACGGCTTGCCATCGGTGTCACTGCCCGGGCCAGCGTGGTCGCGCCCCACGATGAAGTGGGTGCAGCCGTGGTTCTTGCGGATGAGGCCGTGCCAAATCGCTTCGCGCGGTCCGCCCATGCGCATTGCCAGAGGCAGCATCGAGAGCTTCACGGTGCCCTGAGGGTACTTGTTGAGCAGAAGTTGATAGCAGCGAACGCGCGTGAAGTAGTCCACGTCGCCGGGCTTCGTCATTCCAACTGACGGATGGATCAGCAGGTTGGCTTCTACCTGCTTGGCAGCGCGGAAGGTAAGTTCCTGGTGTGCGCGGTGCATGGGATTCCGTGTCTGGAAAGCAACGACGCGGCGCCAGCCGAGGCGGGAGAATTCAGCGCGGAGTTCCGCTGGGGTGAGGCGGAGGGAACGAAAATCGTAGTGCGAGGGAAGCTGCAGACCTTCGAGCGTGCCTCCGACATACCAGGGATTCGCTTTGTTCATCGCGTAGTCGGCCCCGGGATGCGCCTTGCTGGCCGTGCCGAAAACGCTTTTGGCTTCCGCCCCGCGATCGGGCTGCCATACATCCTGCACGTTCAGGACGGCGAGCATAACGCCTTCGCCGTCGCGCAGGGCGACCTTGCTGCTGCCCGGTTTCAGAGACTTGGCAAACTCCTCTGTGACATCAAGCGTGATGGGCATGGGCCAGAGCACGCCGCTCTTCAACCGCATGGTGTTGCAGACGCCTTCATAGTCTTCGCGGTTCATGAACCCGCGCAGGGGAGAGAAGCCGCCACTCAGCAGCAACTCGACATCGCAGACCTGTCTGGCCGTGAGATCCCACGACGGCCACTCCTTGGAATGTGCCTTGAGGTCCGCGGCGCGGGCCGAATCCACAACCAGGTTGACCAGTTCTCCGCCGTGCGGAGCAATAAGATGGCTAGTAGTCAAATCCGTGAACCTCCTCAGGTTCTTATCGCTGTTTGGAATGCGCCGGAACTACGCCGGCAAAATAACTTGCTCACGATTCCTGCCGCTCCGGGGAATCCGGAGGCGGATCCTGTGCTAGCCGTGAGCCCCACCAATCACGAAAGTCGTTGTCTTTTTATTGTTACATACCGCCCATTCTTCGATATTGACCTTCCCGCTTCGCGCTTCGATTCGTTTTTTTGTGCAGTTCCCAGCAGTCCTCACGGCTCTTCCTGATAGATTTCTACGAACGCGACTGCCACTTCGTTGGGCGGTTCGATTGCCAGGTCGCTCACCTGCCATGCGCGTTTTTTCCGGATCGCCCAAAGTAGCCCTAAACCGTAGGGGAGAAATCCGATGGCCGCCTGGAATATGACTTCAAAAACGGTTCGCGCAACGAACCACTGCCTCACCAAGAGCAGAGTCGCCGCTAGAGGCAAGGTAAGCAGCACGGGGAGCGTGTATGCCTCGCGCAAATACGTTCCGACGCGAACTCCCATCAAGCGGCACATATGCCGTGGCATAAACAAAATTGAGGTGAGCATCAGCGGGATCGCCGTTCCAAACGCGTCGCCAACAATGCCGAAGGGACGAATCAGTGCGATGCTGAGAATCAGGTTGGCAACGCTTTCCATCAAGGTCACGATGGCGAGCGGGCGATGCTTCGCCATTCCATACAGAATTCGCGTGGAGGCACCCTGTGCCAGCGTGAACATCATCGGCACGGCCAGAACCACCAGAACGGGGTAGCTCTGGGCGACGTACTGGGCGCCCACCCAGGCCGTAATGACTGACTTGCCCAGAATGATGAGCAGGGCGGTGATGGGGAAAATGATCATGGCGCAAGCGCGATTGCCGGCGATCCAGATCGTGCGCAGCCGGTTGGTGTCGCCTTTGGCATGCGACTGCCCGGCCATGGGCACGAAGATCTGGGCCAGACTGCCTACCAGTTCTGCGGCGTAGTCGAGCAACCGGTCGCCGATTGAGAAATAGGTAATCGCCGTGACCGACAGAAACGTGCCGATCACGATCTCGTCGGTCTTATAGCGCAGCTTGTAGCCGATCATCAGGATGAAACTGACGGCGCTATAGTTCGCGATTTCGCGAAACGCGCTGCGATCGACGTATCGCCAGCCGAATCGAATGGGCAGCACTCGTAGAGCAATCATGGCGCGCGCCATCGAGCTGATAAGCGGCAGAACGACCGTGATCAGTGCGATCGTCAATAGCCCATACCCGCGGTGTAGAGCGAAAACGATGAGACCCGCGCGGAGAAGGGTAGAGATCACGTTGGTGAGGTTGACGAAATAGAAGCGCTGCAGGCCTTCGAGAATTCCGCCAAAGACTCCGGCGGGGAAGCCGAGCGCGACGGCAGTCCCGACCATCAGAAACAGCAGCCGGGCCGTGGGCAGAAAGTCCGCAGGGATTCGGAAAATTCGATCCACGAACAAACTGCACACCAGCGTCACTGCCATGGCCACGGCTCCGATGGTTGCATAGGTGGCGAGGCTGGTGTTGATCAGCTTGGCGAGACCTTCCTCATCGTTGGTCGCGGTGTAGGTGGAGACGTAACGAACGACGGAAGATCGAATGCCAAGATCGAACAGCCCGTAATACCCGGTGACAGAGAAGATCAGAATCCAGATTCCATACGCCGTGTCGCCCAGGCGGTGGAGGATGAAGGGCGACAGGAATATCCCGACCAAAATGTTCACGCCCAGGCCGAACCAGCTGGAACTCACATTCTTGAAAATTTCGATTCTGCGCATCAGGGAGCCATTCCTTGCGCCGTGGGCGTCGCCGTGGTGGGCGAGTTACCCCGGTGAGCAGCATCGGTTAGATCTGGGCAGGGATTCATTTCAGTGGCGTCGGGCATGAGGAGCGGCAGTGTCACCGAACGGGCTCGGCGACGGGCGTTGTTACAAGTTCGTATCCCAGGGTCGTCATCAAGCCCCCCCAGGCGTTCTCGATCTGTTGCACACAAGTCGCAGGTAGCGCGGTGTGCCAGCCTCCGGACTTAGCTACCCGAACGAACGGAATGTCTTTGCGGCGATTCTTAGTGGCCACCCATTTATCTTCCTCAAGCTTTTCCAGGGCGCGCATGCGATCGGCGGAACTGCTCTCAACGGCGTGTCGGAGGCGGCTCGGATCCGAGGGAATGTCGAGGAACTCAGAGATGCGCGCGAGTTCTCGCTCGGTATCTTTCATCATGTCTTCGTAGCGCAGCAGCAGGAAAGTGCTCCGCTTTCCGCGGGTGTACATCCAACTGGCAACGTTTTCCCCCCACGTTCCCCAGCCAATCGAAATCAGCTTACCGTTTACGAAATCGTCCACGTACTGCTCGAGCGGATAGGCGTCGTCGATTTGCATGTACTTTCGCTGAAAGTCGTAGTAGGAAAGCGCAACATCGCGGGGATCGCGCACGATATAGATGGTTTTCGGGTAACGATGATCAAAATATTCGTGCGTCTTAATGATGCGCGGCCGGGGCGTCGCTTTGAGTGCGCGATTGGACTGGGAAGATGTGTCGGGAATCAGTTGCTCGATATTGGTGAAACTCACTTCCTTCTCGGGATGCACCAGGTTAGCGATCAGAAAACGGGTCCAGGTGTTCCCGGAGCGCGGGTAGGACACGACGAATGTGTCGTCGGGATAAACGGCGAAATTGCGTCCCGCGATATCGATCCCCAGGGCGTACTTCAACACCGTTTTAATTCCGTAGATCATCGGTCACCAGATCCCAGCTTCAATTCCTTTCCAGCTTTAGTCTTGCTGCCTCTCTACCCATGCAGGAATTGTACGGTGTCACGTGAGCGTGGGGTCCGTGAGCACTTTCGTGTCAGGCGCCAGACCCTCGAAGCCCGCGTTCCTCAACGCCCGGGTGCTGCGCTCGCGATACTGGCGCTCCATTCGGCGGAGATGCATACGATAAAGCGCTTGCATCGTGTGCGGAAACTGTTGCAGTCCGATGCGCAAGATCCCAAGCTTCCAGCTTGGATCGGAGGCTTGTACGCTCCGGACGCTCGTGAGCGCCTTTGGGAAATCGCCTTCCAGTAGAGCACGCTTAGCGTGTCGAAACTCAATCGCCGCGGAAATCTCTTTGATCTTGGTGCGAACGAAACGCGATTGCTCAGCAGTCAGTGCTCCGAGCGCCAGATGTTTCTCGTAGACCTGGATCAGAGCTTGCCGCATTAGCTCCCAATTTGCTGCCAGGCCATTGGATTGCCGATGGCGAATTTGAATTTCCCGGGTAAACGATATCGTTGCCCCGGATTGCGCCAGGCGCAACCACAGGTCATAGTCCTCACAACGGCGCAGTTGCTCATCGAAAAGCCCTACCCTCAATAGCGCTTCGCGTAACACCACCGCAGACGATGTGATGACGGTGGCACGCTCGTGCAGCAGGCCGTCCAGGTCAACGGGGAGCGACTGAATTGAATTGTCGAACAAAATGCCAACGGGAGCATCACCCCGCAGGTAAATGCCATTGGCGTAGACCATCTGCAACTTCGAATTTGCCTCGAGCGCAATGACTTGTTTCGCAAGATGCTGCGGCAGCCAAAGGTCGTCGCTATCGAGGAAGGCCACATATTTTCCCGTGGCTGCCTGGATGCCCCTATTGCGCGCGCTGCTCGGTCCATGATTTTCCTGCCGGACGTACCGAATCCTTTGATATGGGCGTAGAGCCAGTTCCAGCGCCGGCGTGTCAGGCGATCCGTCATTGACAACCAGAACCTCGAAATCGGTGAAGGCCTGCTTAAAGACCGAGTCGAGAGTCGCGCCGATGTATGGCGCTGCATTGTAAGCAGGGATGACGACACTCACCATAGGTGCAGGTGTCCGTACGCCGATGTGCTGCGCCGGAATGTCGTTCCTTTGATCCACGTTCGCGAGCCTCTCCATTTAATGTAAGGACTTGCGCGGCTTGGTTGTGCAAGTCCCAGGTCGATTTTCTACCGTTTACTAAATATTACGTGAGCAGAAGGCTGTTGCCTGCTGGTTTTGGTGCCTAGGTGGTTGAATGCTGGGTACGTTGGTAATCGAGGGTTAGGCTGTATCTCCTTGCTAATGTGTCGATTACGCCCCACAGAGGCAACACATCCGCGACTTTCAGTCTGAGATGCAATTTGCGGCAGCGCAAGGCGGAAATTCATTCGGTTGAGTGCGCTTCTGGGGCCGTAGATCGGACTTCCCGAGGTTGAACGGACATGCAAAATTCAAGTGAGCTTTCCCTATCGGAAAGGGGCGCCCATCTTGGCTTTTGGCCGGTTGTAAACGCGTGTAAATGGTTCCACTCGGCTTACAGGCACGTGCACTTTTATCCTAGGGTCTAGACCTTACAGTTACGATCCTAGGAAAGAACCCAAAGAAAAGTTAAAGAAAAGTTTTGTCGTACTGGAAAACGCTGATGTCGTACGGGCTACAGTGTTGGCCCGGGGACACATCTGCCAACTTGTCGGTCGAGTCGCCGCAACGCATCTCGGAAAATTATTAAATTCATAGATTTACCTTGAATTCCTTATGTGTCACAGAAGCTCATTTTTCTTCTTGCAACATACAACCCCTATCTCTTTGCCTTCGTTACGTTCGTTTTTCCACAACCGAGAGCCTGTTCGCAAACGGTCGATTGCGGGGCTGAACTCAGTCGCGGCCGGTCGAACTGCAAAAGTTGGCAAAGTGTGTGCTATGAATTTCCGTAAGAAGCTCACTAAAACTCACAGTGCTCGTTCTGGTTGTTTCGGCGCCCGAACTATGACGTCGGAGCTACTGTGCGGTCACCAAAGCACATTTGAGGGGGATCTCAATGAGCGAAAGGCCCATACGTCTGGGGCAGCGAGAGCAGCAGATTGTCGAGCTGTTGCTGCAAGGCTGCGATAACGACGAAATCGCTCGGCAACTCAACATGGCACGTCGAACCGTGAAGGCACACTTTAACCGGTTGTTCCTGCGATTTGGCATCACCAGCGGTATAAAGCGAGTAAAACTCGCAACACTCTTGTATCGGAGGCAGTTATGTTTGGAGGCGAACGTTACGGAAAGCGAATCCCAAGCGAGCGAGAGAATCGCGTCATTGAGCTTGTTGCCCAGGGACTCAAGAACAAAGAGGTTGCTGACGAGATCGGAACCACCGAACACGTCGTTAAAAACTACCTCCGAGTCATCTATGACAAGCTTGGACTCTGGAATCGAGTCGAACTCGCTCTCTGGTACGAAGCTAGAAGATTCGAAAACGTCGCCCGAGCATGACCAACCCGAAGCCTGGGAGCACAGCATCCTGGGATTGGGAGCCGCCACGGCTCACCACAACTGAAACGCAGTTTGATCGTGTGAAATGGGAGGCTGCCCGTTATTTCGGGCAGCCAGACCTCAAAAGATCGCCCAGTTTCGCAGCGGCTTGAGGCACACCTTTTTTGGCCGCAGCGCTCAAAAGCAACCTAGCCTGATCGCAACTCTTCGGAACGCCGTCCCCTACCAGATACATGTCTGATAGCAGCAAAATCGCAGTCGGATTTTCTTTGCCGACTGCCCGCCAAAGATACTTGGCGGCCTCTTCGCTGTTGCGCGGATGCGTTTTTCCGTTCATGAAGTCCTCGGCCATAGCCAGTTCTGCCGCGCCGTTAGCGGGATTAAGCGCAGCCGCAGACTGGGTCGCGATTTCGGACGGGGCGTTACCGGTAGGCGGAATTCGTTTCTCTTTGGCCGCGGGCGCGGGGAATGGAGTTGATACTGAGGTTTGGTTCTCGGCAGGGACCGAGGTTGCCCGTTCAGGAGCAGTTGGCGCGGCTGATGTTTCAGTTGGCGCTGATTCGGCCACCTTGGGCGCTGGAGCGGTCATCGGTGGCTTTGTGCTGTCTGAAGCGGTTTGCGAGGGCTTCGAAGCCTGTTGTCCCGGTCCTTTCTGTGGGCGAGATTGCGCGTAAAAAAGAATTCCGATCGCTAGCACGGCGATCACAGCCGGAGCGTAACGCGCGCGTCGCCAAGGTGAATCGGAATCGGATAGGCTTTTCTCCCGAAGCCACCGAATGTCGGAATAGTCGTCGGGCTGATTCACCGACTCATCGACAGGGGACAGGCTCGGCAGATCCGCATGAGTGAAAAGCGACTCAACCGGTCGTGTCGGGTGGGGCCGCGGAACTGTTTCCGTGGCGGGGGCGCGTTCTCCTTCCAGCGTCGCTCCACACATCCCACAAAATCTCTGCGGAAAAGCATACGGGTGCCCGCACTCGGCACACTGCAAAGAAAGCGGTGTGGACACAGCCTCAACGATACGAATTGTTTCGGGCGAAGTTGTTTCCGCTGGGGGGCGCTCGGCGGGCAAGGGCGCGGACTCTTCCTCTCGGCGGAACGAAGGTTCGCCTTGCAGTTCACGTAAAAGCTCTTCGACCGCCTCTTCGCGTTTCTCAGGCGGGCTGGTGAAGTAGACCTGCGCCCACCGCCCCAAATGACGGCCCAAGGTGGGGTTCAACAGAGGATTCAACTCCGGATTGGGCAACTCTGTTGTCTGTTCCGGGGTCTTTTCCTGCGATTGTGGCACCGATGGTTCTCCCGAAGTGCTCTTCAGATTAATTCCACTCCGGTGGGCGTCAGTTGTCAATTCTAAGCCTGAGGAAAACCCTGTAGGTCTTTAAGAAAGATCATGGTCCGCTGGGTTATTCGCAGACTTTGCGGGACGCCGGCTCGAACTGATCCTGTTGGGCATCTCGCTGGCTCGCGATCTTGCCTTGCGGAGTCTTGCCGTACAAATCCGAGCCCGGACAATAGTACAGAGCGGTGTGCACGTCAACCCAGACGGGAACATTCGGATTTCCGCTGTACGAGGGAGCAGGGGGCGCCTCGGCCAGACCCATGTCCACCAGAAGCTCCTCGAAGAAGCCAAGCTTGGGAGCCGGAGGAGGCTGTTTGCGCTTTGGCTTCGCGGGAGCACCGCTCGCGGTGGCTGTGGAGGTTCCGGTATCCGCCGAAGTTGTGGTATGGGTTGAGCTCACAGCCCAAATGATCGTGATCAGGAACAAGACCAGCGAAGCTCCCAGGGCCAGGTCCCCGCGGTGCGTGCGCGCAAACACCCGTGTCTTTTGCCAGAATCCGCGAAGCTGCACGGCGGGCGGCGAGACAGCAATCGAGTGCAGCCAAACCCGGGCTTCCGGAGGCTTGGTGGGCGGAGCGGGAATAAGTTTGTCTTCAGTGGTTTCTGCCGATGCGTCGGGCGAAGGCTGCGCTGTCGTGTCTTCGGACAGTGCATGGGAGTCACTGCCGTAATCCTGACCGAGCGATTTCGAAACCTCCTTCGACAAAGTATTGGCCGTTTCGGATTCTTTCGGAGATTCCTGGTGTTCCGCTTCGGACGATTGTCCGATCAACGAATCGGTCAAATCGCTATCGAGAGCCGGAGGAGGTAGTCCGCTTTCGCTGGCCTTCTTCAGATTCCACAATGTTGCCCACTTGCTCTGCAGGTCTTCTCCCGGAGTGGTGGCGCGAGAAGTACCGCACAATCCGCAGAAGGCTTCGCCCGGAGCCAGCTGGTTTCCGCAGTTCGTACATTGCGCTTCTTCGAGCGCAAGATCATTGGCGGCGGATTCGACCTTGGAGACACCAAGTGCTGCATCGGGATTGCTGGCCAGGCGAGCTAGCTGCGGCTTGATCTTCTCGAGAACCTCCAGCATCGACGCGCGCTCGGCCGCTACCCCCTTACGCCATTCTTCTTCAGCGGTGTGGGTCAAGGTTTCCGTGACTAGCCCCGCCATCAACTGGCAAGTTCGTACATCCTGATCGTGAAACGCGTCGGCCTTTGCAAATGCAAGCTCCAGAGCCCCTCCGGTTCTTCCGTTGTGAAGAACCGGCACAGAAATAAATGACACGATACCCAAGCGCTTAGCGATCTCGGGATTTACACGGAAATCGTTGCTCGCGTCCGGACAACGCAAAATCATGTCGTGCAACAGAGTCGAAGAGGACAGCGCGCCTTCGGGTCGCACCGACTTGCCCACTTGACCAATCAGAACTCCACGAGCCGAACGATAGCGAAGCATGCCGTCTTCGAGAATGCCGATCGCCGCCCCCTGCGCCCCCGTGATTTTGACGATCCGTTCCATCACGAGGCTCGTGGTGCCGTCGAGGTCGAGATGATTCGCCTGAATCTCGTGCTGAGTTTCGACAATTTGCGCGAGGATGCTGGTGTCGGAGTCAGTATCGTGACTGTCGGATTTTGCTTCGGCCGGAGGCGTGGGCTTGGTGCTGTCGTGATGCTCCTGGAGGACGTACGCGGCCGCCAGCAACTTTTGAAAAGTTGCTTCGTCGAGCACGGGACCGCTTTTGCTGGAGGATGAAGTCATCACGATCCCATAGGGTCCCCCTTTTGGGCGGGCAAAAAGGGCATTCAGCAGCCCATTGTAGTGCAACTTCTACTCCAAACGGAATGCAACGGACGTGCCGTAGCCACTTGAGAACGGGCTTTTGCCGGCTGACTTTTGAGAGCCAAACCCGCATGAAACCTAACGTTGTAGGGGCGGACGGGTTCCTCGGATTGGCCTGAGTCAAGATCTCAAGCCCGGCGGCGATGGCGGCCCGATGCGCAGTCGGTACTCGCTCGAGATGCGACTCATATCATGGGTGGTCGACGAATGCGGGTTGCCCCGTCCCGCCAAACCCCCGACGGGAGGGTTAGCGGAGTCTCAGACATCCTGCCGGCGAGGAGCAGATGAGTCGTCGTTAATGTTCGGCGTTCAGATTCGGGTTGGAGAGTGCCCTGCGGCCACCCGAAATGGGCGCCCAAGAAACACTCCGTCGGTCATGGATTCTCTGAAGTGCCCGTAAACATTGGTTCTAGTCCAAACGGTTCAGGTAGCGAACATTTGGCGAAGCGCGTGCAATACGTTGTGGCGTTAGTTGTGACCCATCGATACGATGGTAGGCAATGAGCAATTTAGATGCCGTCAAGATAACGCCGCGGGACGAAGAGGTGTTGCGC
>Ga0073909_10000029_pt1 | contig 58594 bp, 48 predicted proteins | sample Coa_R1_6_FD_66439 | JGI IMG/M metagenome (GOLD analysis project Ga0073909, IMG submission 66439) | Surface soil microbial communities from Centralia Pennsylvania, which are recovering from an underground coalmine fire. - Coalmine... | ecosystem: Environmental > Terrestrial > Soil > Unclassified... | reverse complement strand
GCTTTCACCATGTATGTGCCGGGCTCTTCCGCCACGAAAGCGCCATCGGGGTAGACGGTGGCTCCGGCTCCGATCACCTGCCACGAGATGGAAGGATCTTGGACGGCACTACCGTGATCATCCTTCGCAGAGGGCGTAAAGCGGACTACATCCCCGGTGCGGGCCTGTGTGCTGGCTGGTTGCACGGTGAGACTAGCCACCGGATTCTTTGCGACTGAGAAGCTAACACTGCCGCTGGCCTTGCCGGAACTTGCGTGGACCTTCGCCTGTCCGGGATGAAGGCCGGTCACCACGCCTGCCTTGTCGACGCTCGCGATGGATGGTGTTTCGGACGTCCAGATTATGGGAGCATTTTGCTGAGGATCACCACGGGCGTTCCGCGCGGTCGCCGCGAGAACCTCGGAGGCCCCGACCACTAAAGCCTTCGGAGTGGAGACATCGACAACAGCGGGCGCAGCGGGCGAGACGCTAATCTTGGCATAGCCTGTCTTTCCGTTGATAACAGCACCTACACGAATCTCTCCGGGCTGATAAACGGTCACGACTCCCTTCTCAGCTCCGGCCAGGTCGAACGGCGCCGTAAACCATAACGACGGCGTTCCGGGAATCACTTCGCCGGCAGCGTTCTTGGCCACGGCTTTGAATGTCAGTTTCTGGCCAACTTGGGCAGTCGCCTCTTTCGGCGTGACTTCGACTGTTCTGGGCACTTCCGAGGTTGACGGCTCTTGCGCCCCGGCCAGCGCCCCTGCCACGGTCAGCACCGCACACGCGACAACCTGCAAGTGGACCTTCATTGCTGTTTGTCTCCTCGACCGCCTGAAAAATAACACCCGAACACGCGGGCCATGATATTCGAAAACAAGAAGACATCGTCAACGTTTTCACGCTGCTGGCACACGTGTCCTTAGGTCAGTCCCGCCAGTGGCCAGACTAGCCTCGCGAGTACAGTGATGAATCAGGAAACTTCAGAAACTTGACGACAGGAGGATCAGGAGCGGTTTCGAGGAGGGCGGGCTTTCAGCGTTGAAGCAAATTCGAGCAATTTGCTTGCGGTTCGATCTGAAAACCCAAATCGGCGTTTTGCCTTCGAGTAGAGGTTGACGGCGTATGTGTCGAAACGAATGAGGAGCGACTTGAGCCATCCGTCTCCGGGTCGTGGCCGGTAGGTCGTAGAACGAACCACCGGCCGCAATTGAAGGTTGGAGGTGTAGTAATAAAGAGCAAGGCTCCGTCGCGACAAATGATCCGGACAGCGAATCGGATCAGGAAAGCCGTGGAAGGATGCACTGTCGGTGTTGAAGATTACGGCGTGATTGAAGCCCGGAAAGTACTGGGCCGCTCGCTGCTTCATGCTGGCGTCCCAGAACTCGAGTGCCCCACCCCATTCTTCGCGCCAATTCGGTGTGAGATACACAATGAGGTTCACGCGCCGCTGCCAATCGTGACGGTAGTGATGAACCGAGAAGTCCGTGTGAACATTCAAGAATCCGCCGCGTTGCACCTGGTGCAGACCTCCGCCATCCAAGGCCGGGTCGGCAATCAGATTCGGAATCCCGGTCAACTCCGACAACCACGCCACGAATGGCGGCGAATTGAGCTCATCGACGACCGCCCGGATTGAGTTTGGGAACAGTGAGCGTCGATTGAGCCCCATCTTGTTCTCGTTGCCATGCTTGTACCGGATCCACTCAGCAGAGTGGTTCTCTGGGAAATCCTCGGCCACAGTATTTGCCACCGTGGATTCAAGGAAGGGCGCAAGATGGATATGGGGAAACGGCGAGGCCGAGCGATATTGCCGAGCAAGATGTCGGACAAGGGGACCCCATTTGTCATAAGGAAAAACCGGGGCTAGAGCAGGTGTTTGTCGAGCACTGGACATGATGAAAAGAAGCTAGTGAACAATCTGTTGGGTGATGGCATTGCGATTTTCGAGGCGGCAAACTGCGACTGCCGGATTTTGGTAGGGACACTCGAGAATTGCTCGCATGGGCTGCTGCAAGATCACCCAGTTGACGCCGTACTCCGCCTGTAATCTCTCGAAGTCTTCGCTTTGGAAATTCTTCCAGTGTGTTTGCGCGTCGACCTGCCGCAACCACTCGTCGGCCAGCGGCGGAAACATCGAGACCGCGCCGCTATCCTTCACCGCGTCGGCGAGCATGCTTCGTCGCGAAATTGCGCGGAATCCATTGGCATCTTCGCCCGCAATTCTCATGTGATCGGGATCGAGGGCAAATCGTGCATCTAGAGGCGTGTTGTCTCGGGTCCACTCAAAGGCCTGCACCCAAGGGTTGCGCGACTGAACGCCGGGCAACTCGATGTGCGCGCTCTCGGGAAATAGAGATCGCTGGGCCACAAACATCCCAATACACATCGGTAGAAACGCGAGGATCCATCGCCAAGCCTGAGCCTTTAGAAGGTATTCCCCGAGAAGCGTTCCGAGAAACACCAGCAACAACACATACAGCAGGTAGAAACTGCGCAGGGGCTGAATTCGCGCGACCACCTCGAAGCGGCTGGGAAGCGCGAGGATCAACGCTGCCAACAGGCTGCCGGCCCCCACAAGCATTGCGGCTTGGGACATCCGCTGAAGTTCTTTGCGTCGTCGCCCTGCAGCAAATCGAGCGAGAATCCAGAAGATACAAAGCGGTCCTACGGCGCCTAATACTTCATACCATTGCCAATGCACCAGATAGTGATACGGATGGGAAAGCGCAACCTGATGATAGGCAGGGGTCGGAGTGGGATACAAGAAGCCGAGCGGGATGATGCTCGCCGCGGCAGGTCGCCAAGCTCCGCGCCACTCTATGAGGACATACACAGCGCAGAAAGCAAACGCAAAGAACGACATGAACGGATGGATCGCGGCGCCCAAGAACAGACACAGGCCGGCGAGCAGGTACCTTTCTTCCACAAGCAGCACGACCGCAAGGACAGCAGCAAACGCGCAGAGGTTCCTTGGATTCACGTACTGATCCATGATGTACAGGGCTGTACCCGCCACCGGCAGCGTGAGCAAGGCGGCCACCAGTGACACAGCAGCCCATCGTCCCGAAACGTTCTGGGTGCACAGGGCTGCCAGGCGAAAGCAAGCCCATAGCAGAAGAACGATCGAAAGCAGGTGCCAGAGAAAGAGTGCCTGATACAACGAGAGGTGAGTTATCTTCACCGACCACGCGATCAGCTGAGGAAAAATGCTAAAGCGCGCATGAGAGGCGAAGAACTGCTGGTTGAAAGGAAAGAGTTCGGGCCAAATCTGTTTCTCGACGCCAGGTAGATAGATCGCGGCATCCTCGGCGTTCGGATGGTACCCGTGGACGATGACCGCCGCAATGGTCAAACCGACGAGAAAACCGATGTCTCTAAATTTCACGATTTCTTTGAACTACGCAGAGTGCCTTTGACTTCGGTTCATTGAGGCGGCGAGCCTCGCCAGAGTGAGCCCGCGAAAATCTGGGAGGACCAAGTCTGCGCCCGCTGCGAGCAGGCGATGGTGGTCGTCATCAGACGCAACCCCGACGCAACCCAGGCCCGCATTTTTAGCCGCGAGCACACCAGAGAAGGCGTCTTCAAACGCCAGCGATCGAGATGGAGAGACTGACAGCCGTTCGCATGCCAGCCGATAGATCGCCGGATTCGGCTTGCTCGCCTCCACGTCGTTGGCGGTGACAATTACCTTGAAGTACCGGCTAAGATTCAATTGCTCGAGCGTGAAGTGAGTGCGTCGGGCACTGCCTGAGGTGGCGATTGCCAAGGGAACTTGCCGCTCGCGAAGCTCACCCAGGAAATCCACAAGACCCGGCATCGGTTTCACTTGGCAAAGTTGCTTTCTGAAAAACGCATCCTTCTGCTGTCCGTAACGATGCAACTGTTCTGCAGAAAGCTCGCCGAGAAAGTGCCGGAGAATGTCTTCCCGCTTGCGACCGTCAAGGATGTAGTCCAGTTCGTGATCGCATACATCGCGCTCCAGCGTGCGCAAGAAACCGTGCCAGGCTTGTCGATGAGCTGGATGACTGTCGATCACAACGCCATCCATGTCGAACACGACCCCCCGAAAGAGCCCAGGCCTGGGGTCGGCGGACGCCTCACTCATACCGGGCTTTCTTGATGCTGCCAGGTTTGCTGCGCGAGTTGATAGTTCTCGTGAGTGCCGATATCGAGGACATAGTCGCTGAGACGATAGGCAATCATGCGATCGCCCAATTGAGGCAGCAGATGGAAACCGATGTCCACCGGTGATCGCAGGGGAATTGCATCCAGGAGCGATGGTGTCCCAATCATTAGGCCCGAAAAGGCCAGATTGCCGTCGGGTTGGGCGGGCTTTTCGACGAACTTCTTAACGCGTCCATCGGAGTCAACCGTGACGATTCCACATCGCGAAGGATCCGGCACCTCATACACGCCTAAGGTGGCTATCGGATTCCGCTCTCTGTGAAGGTGCAACATGCCGGCCAGATCAGGTGCAGACAGAACATCGGCGTAGAAAATCCAGAAACACTCGTCATTCCCGATCCAGTCACGGTTGGCCCGCAAGGTACCGGCACTGCCGAGCAGAACCGGTTCTTCGACTAGATTCACCGCAAGATCGCAATTGAACCGAAGGGAAAGGAACTCCCGTACTTGCGGAGCGTGCGCGTGCAGATTGAGCAGAACCTCTGTAATGCCGAAGCGTTGACAGAGCCGGAGCCATATCTCCAACATTGGCGTCCCCCGAATGGGCAGAAGGCATTTGGGAACGGTGTTGGTAAGCGGACGCATCCGCGTGCCGTGACCGGCTGCAAGCAAGAAGGCTTTCACTGGAATTTCCGGATGTTGCTCGGTAAAGCAGACTCGCTAGAGGCTAGAAGACACGGGCACAAACGTCCATCTGGATCCGGTCGCGTCGTCCGAATCGATGAAGGGATCGTTGGCGATCACCTGTGTTCCGTGGGCATCGAATGCGAACGTCATCTCCCGCACGCCTTCCGCTGCCATCGCGCGCCGAACGTCACTTTGATTTGTGGGATCGCAGCACAGCAAGAGAAATCCGCCGCCGCCCGCGCCCGTGATCTTGCCTCCCATCGCTCCGTGATCTCGGGCCACGCGATAGATGTGATCGATTCGAGACGTTGAGATCTTGGACGACACCTGTTTCTTCGCTTGCCACGCCTGGTCGAGAAGCGACCCGAATGTCGGCAGATCGGACTTCATCAAAGCGTCATGCATCTCAGGTACAAAGCTCTCGGTTCGCTTCAGTGCCTTCGCGGCGCTGCTACCCGTGGTTCGTGTGGATTTTTCCTGCTCCTCCAAGATCGTCCAGGAGTGATGGGCTGATCCGGTGAAGAACAGCATCAGGCTGTTCTCAAACGCATGGGCAAAGTCAGCGTTGAGTGTGACTGGAGCCACCTCGGTCCCCCCGTCGCGGTGAAAGACGATGCGGTTCAGTCCCCCGTAGGCAGCGGCATATTCGTCCTGCTTGCCTACGTGTCGCTGCAACCCTTCGCGCGCAATGCGAAATGCGCGTTCTGCCAGGTCGTACTTCGACAGCGGAATCTGCAGATAAGTTGCGAGGGTCTTGAGAATGTTGACGCAAACGCTGGCAGAAGAGCCTAGGCCGGTGCCGGGCGGAATTTCGGATGCCAGAAAAAGATCGACTGACATATCGCGCCCGAGATCCTTCATGACGGCAAGAGGAATTTCCAGGCCGCTACCCCGTTCATCCATGGTGGCGATATCGCGCCAGGTTTCAAAGATCCGAAGATCGGAAGAAATCACCTGGATTCGCCCGTCTGAGCGCTTGCCGAGGATGGTGTAGAAGTATTTATTGATTGCCGCGCTCAGTACACTTCCGCCGAACTGCTCATAAAACGATGGCAGATCGGTACCGCCACCGGCAAAGCTAATTCGCACGGGACTGCGCACGATCAGCACGCGGAGCCACCTCCCCCTCCATCTGTTCGATTGATCCGACTCGGGGCACGACGCCAGACTTACGGATTTCCACCACTTCTGCGGTCGACCTCCGCCGAGTCGCCAGCGTGAACAATGTCTGCAGCAGGATGGAAAGGTCTGTGGCCAGGGAGGGATTCAGCAAATACTGCAGATCAAGACGAGCCTTGGCTTCCGACGAATGCTGTTCCCGTAAACCTCGAACTTGGGCCAAGCCCGTCATCCCGGGCCGGACGCTGAGGCGACGCTCTTCCCACGACGTATATCGCCGCGTACGCGACAGAGGCTCCGGGCGCGGGCCCACCAAGCTCATATCGCCTATTAACACATTCCACAACTGGGGAAGCTCTGTGACGCTAAAGAGATCGAGAGCACGTTCGAACCGGGTTTCCTGAACGGCATTGCGACGCACATTGAGGCGCAACATTCGGAATTGCTTGAAGTTCGTTCCGCAGCGCAGGTCCCACTGAAAGGCGCGTCCCCGCAAAACGCGCAGCACAAAAGCACTCGGAAGAATCACCACCAGCGATGGGACAAACAAGATCGCGCCCAAGGCGATATCGAGCGCGCGCTTGGTCTTCAGGAATAACTGCGGAACGGACGGTTCACACAGCTTCAGGATAGGCAATCCGTCGAGATCGAGGAGCTTCGGGCGCGACAAATACAAGTCGTACGGCTGGGGCACCAGGCTGACGCCGATTCCCCGTTGCTGGCACTGCGTGGCTAGGCGCACGAGTTCGGCGGTGGCGGGCTGCGGTAGAGCCACGATCAATTCGTCCACTTCGTGCAGATCAAGCAGGTCTGTAACCTCTAGAGTCGAGACATCATGGGACTCAGCCAGGCTTTCGACCGTGAGAACGCTGTTATCAACGCGATCTTCGGGAAACAGAAATCCCACCACCCGACAGAGCATTTCCGGATGATGGGCGATCTTCGATGCAATTTCCCGAGCGATGTGATCCGATCCCGCGATCACAACCCGGCACACCTCTCCACACTCATGCTTACCACGCAGCGCTCTGCGGGCAAGATGGCGGATCACTAGGAACCCTGGCAAAAGGAGGAACACGTAATACGTAAGGGCCAGGCGAGAGACGTATTGGCGTGTCACATAAGCAGCGGCTAAGAGCAGACTCATCTCGCAGAATACGGCCAGGAAGAGTCCGGACGCGATGGACGGCATCCACCAGCCACCGTGAAAGCCATCCAGCCTCATTCGATAAAACAAAACGATCCAGGCGAAGCAGCTGCCGACGAGAAATGGCAGGAGCGCATAGATGGCGTGGTAGGTGATGCCGTCCCAGTGCACGCCATAGCGGAGAAGGCTTGCGAAGACGAACGCGAGCGTCGTCCATGCCAAGTCGCCCAGAAGAATCCAGCGCCGCATGTGGGCTGCCTCGGCGATCGAAGTTCGCGCGCCCGCTCGTGTCGTCCCTACGCGCATCTCGTACGAAGGTCTCTTTCGTGAAGTTTTCGCCGCACGCAAGTAAAGAGGGCATGCGAGATGCACAGATGCAGATCTTCGATCATCTGCATGTTATCGGAAGGAACAACGAGGCATCGATCACATAGCTTCTTCATCTGACCGCCCTCAAATCCGCCCAACCCGATGGTCGTCGCGCCCGCGAGCCTCGCCGTTCGCAGGGCCTTCAGCACGTTCGGCGAATTCCCACTGCCGCTGATGGCGAATGCCACGTCCCGAGGCCTGACATAATTTTCCAGTTGTTGCGCGAAGATGTCTTCATAGTGAACATCGTTGGCCCATGCCGTCATCAAGGGCACATTGTCAGTGAGCGATAGAACCCGGAAACGCTTTCCAGAGCCATTAACCGTTCCTTTGCCCAGATCGCATGCCAGGTGCGACGCCAGGGCCGCACTGCCGCCATTCCCAAACAGGAAGATCATGCGCGCATTTTCGTAAGCATCCATCAACACGTCAACGACGCCGTCGATATCGACGAATGGCAACCGCTCAATCGTCTGCGAGAGGCTACTGAAATAGGAGCGACAGTCAGGCATTTTTCTCATCGAACATCAACTTTCGGGATGGGGCTTTGTGCTGCCGACGGCGAGAAGCCGATGTCCATTCCCGCCATTCCTCAAACGCCACGTCGAATGGAACTGCCAGGCGGACCGCACAATGTTCTTTAAGTCGGAGTGCCGAGGCGTCCAGCCGAACATTCGTGTGAGGTTCGCCGGGCTGGCACAAAGGATGGCTGGATCCCCTTCCCTCCGCTGCATGAAAGCGGCGGGAATCTTCTTGCCGCACACTTGCTCGGCTATATCTAGAACCTGTCTCACGGAGTGGCTCTCGCCCGTGCCAATGTTGAAGATCGACATTCCAGACTCGTCAAGAAGACTCAAAGTCCGAATGTGCGCATCGGCAATATCGAGGACGTGCACATAGTCGCGAAGACACGTACCGTCGTGAGTGGGATAGTCGACTCCGAAGATCTCCACCAGCGGAATATCGCCCGTAGCTGCCTGCAGTAAACGTGGAATCAGATGCGTTTCCGGTTCGTGGCGCTCACCCATTTGCTTTGTGGCGCCACATGCGTTGAAATAGCGCAACGCCGACACACCCCAACCGTATGCGCGCGCATACCAAGCGAGAACCCGCTCGAACATAAGTTTGCTTTCGCCATAGGACGTGATGGGATTCTTTGGATGATCTTCGGGGATGGGAACCGATGTCGGATTGCCGTAAACCGCCGCGGTAGAGGAGAAGACGAACTTGCGAATGCCCGCTTGACGCAATTCCTCGAGCAGGCCGATTCCGGCGGAGACGTTGCAGTCGAAAAAGATTCCAGGATTATTCACCGATTCCGGAATCAGCGCTTTCGCCGCAAAATGAAACACCACGTCTATCGCGTGCCGCGATAAAACCTGCCGGACTTTCAGGCGATCCCCGACATCACATTTGTAGAAAGTCACACCCTCCGGTAACGCCTCTTCAAAACCGGTCGAGAGATCATCGAGAACCACGACGGAATGCCCTTCAGCCAGCAACTGCTCGCAGCAGATGGAGCCGATATACCCGGCGCCTCCCGTGACCAGAATAGTTGTCATTCTTATAACGCTCCCGTCGCTTTCCACACTGCTCTGGGCGTCTGCAACAAGATTCGCAAGTCGAACATCAGTGTCCAGTTCTCGATGTAGTAGATGTCCATCTGAACCCTTCTCGCATAGTCGATGCCTTGCCGCCCATTTACTTGCCAATACCCTGTCAATCCCGGTTGTACAGAAAGCAGGATGGGCTGGTAATCGCCATATTTCTGCAGTTCTGCGGCTGTGATCATGCGGGGGCCCACAAGGCTCATTTGCCCGAGCAAAACGTTCCAGAGTTGGGGTAGCTCATCAAGGCTGTACTTGCGTAACAGACCGCCCAGCGGTGTGATGCGATGGTCGTTCTCGATCTTGAAGTTTTTTTGAAATTGTTCTTGGAGATTTCGGTCCGCCCTCAGAATCTCGTCCGCATCCGGTCGCATGCTGCGAAATTTGAAAGCGTCGAACGAACCCTGGGGGCCGACAACCCGTCTCCGATGAAAAACTGGTCCTCCATCCTGGAGTTTTATGAAGACGGCCACAAGAGCCAGAAGCGGCGCCAAGGCCAGCATTCCGAGGCACGCACAGACGACATCGATGGCTCTCTTTAGAATCGTCGCCCATGCGGGCCGGACTGGCGACACTGGAAGTTCGAGGTTTTCCTGGGACTCGCTCGCACTTCCAACGACCAACACTTCCTCCGGAGTTGTCATGGGTTTGCGGAATATTCAATCAGCGATGGAGTGCAGGGCTGCCAACTTGCTGGTCAACTTTGGGTACTCGATACGCTGGCGCGACAGACGTACCACACATCTCGTCTATCAAAGCCACCATCCTGGGCCCCCACACCTGCAGCGAGTAATTGTCTTCAATCGTTTGGCGAGCGCGAAGTGATATGCGCCGCCGCAGATCGGCACCGCTGACCAGTTGTTGAAGATGCTCGAACCATTGATCGGAAGAGTCCGCCAGTAAACCGTTGTCGTTATGTTGAATCAAATCCTGCGTCGCACCCACAGGCGAAGCGACGGTAGGAATTCCCATAGCCATATACTGAATGGCTTTGAATGCACACTTCCCTCGCGTCCACCTGGAATCCGGCATCGGCATCAAGCCGATATCCAATGTCCGCAGGTCAGGAAGTTCCGACTGCAGACGGAACGGACAATAAGTGGCATGAGGTATGTCCAACTGCATATCCTGACAGCCAAATAACCGAAACTCGACCCGCCCAGGAAGTGTCGCCGCAAGCTTTCGCAGCACTGGGGCAATGCTCGATAGATACGACGCCGTCGAACGGCTACCCATCCAGCCGACAACCAGTGGCCTGGTCCCATCGCCAACCGGCTTGTATTGATACTTCTCACAATCGACCACGGTTGGAATCACCGTAACTTTAGAGTTAAAGCGCTCCGCGTATTTCTCGAGAGTTCGGTTCCCTGCCACGACGTGAAAGCTCCTCGCGATCACTTGCTCAAGGCTGCGCCCGTACTTAAAGCGGTAGAGCCAGGGATGGTTCAGTAGCGAGGCGTCGGGATGCGCAGCGTAAATAGCGTCGTCGAAACTGAAAACGACCTTTCCGTGCCGACTCACAACCCAGTTTTCAAATGCTGGCGTGAAAAATGGGAATGCCTCCCGATGAATGAAGATCAGATCGAACTTAGAAAGCGCAGCGAGTCGCACGACACGTCGCGCGCTGCAGTAAATCGAATGAAATGCTTTGGCAGCCAGTTTCCCCTTCGAGTGCAGAGCCTCGAATAATTGCGGAGTCGAAAACTCCGAAACCGTGCATTCATATCCGGCACGTTCTAACAGCGGGAGGAATTGCTCTATCCGGTATCGCCGCGACGCGTCCTCTACTGGATGCGCCACTAAAAATAGAATTTTCGACATGGGGACTGAATGTTTCTAAGGCCTGCGACTCGTCAGGTGTTCATAAGCAGTAAGACACTGCTCCAGGGGCTGACCGCTCCAGCTGAATGCTTTTTGGATGCGGGTCCGCGCATTGTTGCCTAAGCGCGCGCGAAGTTCCGGATACCTGAGCAACAATTCCAACCCTGCAGAGAATGCGTCCTCGTCATCAGGCGGAACCAGCAATCCGCTCTTGCTGTTCTCCAGGTATTCCAGATTCTGGCCGACGGCGCTTGTGATCACGGCTTTCCCCATTCTCATGTAGTCAACAATGCGAGCGGAGCACTTTGAGCGGTGTACCTGGTTGTCAGGATACGGAAACGCAGCAATATCGCACGCATGCACAAGTTGGAGAAATTGTGTGTGCGGCAGCCGAGGAAAATAATGGACTCTTGCGGCAGGACGCTGTGCGAAGAAGTCTCGGACACGTTGCTGCTCGGGTCCATCACCAACCAATACCAATCCCGCGCGATTCTCTTCCGCGACTCGCGCACTCACGCGGCAAAGGAACATTGGATCTTCGGCCGGCTCGAAGTGGCCACTGTAAAGAATGAGCGGGCCTTCGGGTAAATGAACCTCCCGCCGGATCTCCGCCGGAGAACGCGAACTGGTCGTCGCGTAGATAGACGAGGTAGTCTCAGCGAATACTCCATTCGGCACGTAATAGACTCCGCTTTCGCTTCCCCGCGCTTCCAGCACGCGACGATTCAACGACCTGCTTGCGACCGTGAGTGCCGGGGCCCGGCGCATCATCCACCTTTCCTGTCGATCGATGAACTCCTTGATAACCCATGGGTACGATTTCACTTCATTCCAGCCGCCCCAGCCCTCCCAATCATCGCAGTCGACCACGATGTTTCTCATCCCTTTCATCAGCAAACAGCTGGCGAGCGCGCCTGCGAATCCTTTCGGCTTGAAGATGTGTGTCAACTCCGGTCGATACTGGTCGACCGCTTTCCAGAGCCTGAAAAGTAAGCGCGGATAGGCGCCGAGAGACGACCCAGTCTTCATATTGGAAACGCGTACGCCCGCCTTGGTCCATTCCCTGCCCGAGTCATCTGGATTGTCATAGGGAGTCAGGAACATCGATACCTCGTGGCCACGCTTGACCAGTTCTGCAGCCAGCGGAAACGCCCGCGCCTGCATCGTCCCCTTAGGGCTGAAAGCGAAACCACCGACAAACGCGATCTTCATGGGAAAGTGTTTGACGATCCAGTCGCAGCGCGCGCTCAAATGAAATCACGAGCCCACGCGGTCCAGAATCGTGAATCCATTGCAGTAAGGAACGTGTCGGATCAGCCAGCCATCTGCGTATTGGACACCCCCTTTGGTTTCGTCAATCCTGGTGTGAAGGTGTTCCTCAATAGCGCGAGTCACACCCCGATGATTGTTCCAAGACCATTGAATGCAACCATCTCTGCGGCACCATGCGATCCCCATGTTTGTATCGTGAAACATGACTTTCGCTGCGGGTGACAGGAGAGGGAACCAAGACTGGATCTCCCGGACGGTGTGTTCGTAATAGTGGCTGGTGTCGATGAACAGGAGATCGATAGAAGCCGCGATGTTTCTTCCTCGGCAAAAGTCTTGAAAGCGCGCGGCAAATGCAACATCGTCGCCTCGAACAAAATGCCACCTCGCGTAGTGTGAGACAGCGGAGCAATCGTCAATATCCACGCTCACCAGCGTTGCCGAACACAAAGCTGCGGCCCGCTCAAAAACGAAGGTGCTGGCGCCACCCCGGACTCCAAGCTCTACTATGAGCTTCGGCCTGAGCAAGAGTGTTTCAGTAAACATTCGTTCCAGGTGCTCGTCGATGTCGCTGGGCGTCGCTGCAAATTGACGAATCTCATCCAGTTCCTTGGATCCGGAAGCCAACAACGGTTGCGGGAAGGCCGCTCGGCGGAGCGCGTTGTAAAGGCGCCAGACAACCCGACTGACCGATCCCGGTGGGGCAATCAGCGGGGGACGAGAAACGGGAAAGCTTCCTGAGCTTAGCGATTCGCGAGATGCGATTGCAGTCTTATCCATTAGCTGGCTTAAGTGTGCTCGAGGTCCTGGCAGCGGATCGCGAAAGATGAACAAACGTTCCAATCCGCCGCCTGTCTGACTCGATCAGCCCATACTTCCAGAAAAGAAGTCCTGTGCCGCCGATCGAAGCTGACAATAACAGCAGGATCGCCGCCGGAGACTTCCCGAGCGCGTTGACGCTCAGAAAACACATGACAACAAAAGGGAGAGCACACGCAAGAGGTCTGAGCAGGCCGTGCTTCACCAACGTGGAACGGCTAAAAGCGATCTCCGAGGTTCGAGGCATATTGTGGAATAAATGAAATCCTATACCCACAAACGAACCAATCAGGGTTCCAATGGCGACTCCAATTGCGCCCAGAAAATAGGCGCCCAGCACGCTTGCACCTAAGTTTGCTATGCCTTCTGCCAGTGGAGACATGATCACCTTACGCTGCTGATTCGTGCCTAGCAGCAGAGTTGCGTAGGGTAGCGCTGAGAGACGAACGACATTTGCGATGACCAACACCTGTAGGATGCCGTTGCTGTGGGTAGCGTACTCGGCACCGACCCAGATGCGCAGGATGAACTTGCCAGCAATCATCAGCGGCAGCGCCATTCCCAAAAGAATGATGACTCCATAACGAGTGGAAGTGACCAACACTGCCCCTAACTTCTGCGCGTCCCCCCTTGCACTCAGGACTGCCGACGCCGGAAGGAGCGAAGCAAAGATAGCGTTCTGCGTTTGCGTAACGAAGCCAGTTAGTGTGGCTGCCACCGCATAGTAAGCCGTTGCCGCATAATCGAATTTTGCCACAATCGCCAGGTCCAGGCCGCTCACCATCAGCATTCCTGCAAACCAGGCTGCCATCGCCAGTGAGTAAGCGCCAATCTTCTGGGCGCACGCTGTAGAGACAAGCGAGATCCGAATCCTGACCTGAGGCGCCCAAAGCCGCCAGGCGAAGTATGCTCCTCCATACGAGGCCACATTGGCGAGCGCCACCGCTGCTCCCATCGAAGCCAGTCCCCAATGACGAAAGACTACCCCGACTGTCAGCGCCGCCATCGCAAGCCGGTTCGCAATCACAACGGCAGCCGGAATCTCATTTCTCTGCAGGCCAATGAACATCGCATGGATCACTGAGAAGGGGAGGCCGAGGGCAAACGATCCCCCCATTAAAAGCAGAGCGATTCGCGCTCCTTTGTTCAGGTGGGCGGGCATGGAGGTAAAAATCCTCGGCAATTGCCACGCCAATAGTGCCACAAGGCAAAATCCCACAATGGCCGCAACTACAAGCAGTGCAGCGGCCGTACTGACCGAACCGTCCCGTTCATCTGGATTGTGCCGTTCGTCGGCGTGAGCAACAAAACGAGCTACGGCCGTCTGAATACCGAAGTCGAGCAGACCGACATAGAGCGTGAGTTGTAACAGCAGCGCCCATGCACTGTAAGTCTCTGTCGGCAGCATTCTGACCAGGAAAGGCGGCAACAAAAGGGCCACGATGCCGGAGCCGGCGAGCCGCAACAGGTTGGCTGATGCGTTCTTACAAACCGTTCTGCTTAAGCTCGACTTAGTCATCATTGCGTATATGTTCTGTGTCGAACAGGCGCACTATCCCCCAGCGAATGACTCCAGACTCGCAAGCCTTCGAAGAACGCCTTTTCGCGCAGCCAGAACATTGGCAGCGCGGCTTTGCCGGATAGCAACTGGAGCACAAGGTGGGCTTGATAAGCGGGCACATAGTACAGGCCCCGCAACGGCCCGAAGTGTTTCAAGAGGAAATACACGCGGTTCCGGGTGGTATATCTCATCATGAAGCTAGAGAATAATCCCCCGGTGAGACTATGCGCTTTATGGAGAACTCGGGCAGATGGTAGATATACGAGGGTCAGGCCTGCCACGCTTGCACGGTATGAGAAATCCGTGTCCTCGACGTATGTAAAATAGTGGCTATCGAACAACCCGATACGATCGAAGACTTCTCTCCGGATTAACAGGCAGCAAGCGGGTGCGTGATCGACCTTGCGCGGAGAATCGAATTGTCCTTGGTCAACTTCGCCATATCCATGATGAAAACCGGCGTAACCTCTCTTCGGATCGAATCCTCCTCCCGCACTCCAGATCACTGTCGGATCGTGGTGAAAAACGATCTTGGGCGCCACCATGTCACAGGCATGTTCTTCCAGCCCCGCCCTCAGGAGCTCAATCAGGCGTGGTTCGAATTCAATGTCATTATTCATTAGTAGGACGACTTCGCATCCGGCTGCCAGTGCGGCATGAATGCCCTGATTGTTGGCATCGGCAAAACCACGATTTTCCGGGTTCGCAATCACGCGAAGGCGTGGGTCTTTGTAAATCGCAACCCGGTGCAGAGTATTGTCTGACGATGCGTTGTCCACCACGTACACGACAAAGTCGGAGTGAGATTGATTCAGCACACTCATCAGAAAGCCATCAATTACCTGGCTGCTGTTGTACGTCACTGTTACTATGCCGACGCTGGATGAATTATCCATTATTGAAACAGGCTCTCGCAGGCAAGGCCAGGCTCATGGCGCCAGGCGGCGATCACTTCTGGGCCAGGGCGATGAGTTTGTCGCCCAGAGGGACATACATGAAAAGACAATTCATCGAACGTCTAATGGCCCCCAGCCAAGTTTGTTTGCCAAAGGCGGTCTTGATCTTGACCTGCGCGTCAGATTCTTTCCGGCCCAGCAGTCGACGTAAGTTTTCCGCATACAGGTCTCTACTCTGTGTCACGATACGGCGGAATCCGGTTTCTTGCAGCAACCGCTCGAGAGTGCCCGGCCGGAAATACACGACGTGCTCTTCCGGGCCGATTCCATAAGCCTCGGATCCGTATAGTCGGACGAACAAGCTGCCAAAGTTTGGCGTCACTATGAAGAGCACGCCCTCTGGCCGAAGCACCCTGTAGATTTCATCCATGAGATAACGGGGTTCCGCGACGTGCTCGATGACATCCATAAGGGTAACCACATCGAACGACTCGTCTTCCAGCGCCGCTTGCTGCAAGGTTCCGCTGTAGACAGGACATCCCGTGCTTTCCCTGGCATATCGAGCCGCGAAATCTGAGGTCTCCACACCTGCCGCGTCCCAGCCAGCAGCCTGCGCTTCATGCAGCATGAAGCCCAACGCGCATCCGACATCCAGCAGCCGAGGGCGAGCCGGCAAGCGGAAATGGCGTCGAATCATGGCGAGGTGTGCTCGCCGTTCAGCCAAACTGTTTTCCCGGTTACTTTCGTGAAGTGGCAGGTAGTCATTGAGAAAGTACTCGGCGGTCTCATGCTCGCCCCGATAGTCACCCAGGGGACTCACAAAGCTCAGGCCGCACTTTTTGCATCTTCGAATCGTTTCGAAGACCAGCGCGGACAATGCCGACCCGCAGAGAGGGCACGGACGCAACACCGAGCAGTCGATAGTCGCGTTCATAAAGAGGCCGGATTGGGTCCCGCGCGAAAAGGAGTCAGAGGCCGTTCTGCGATCCGGGGAATAGCTTCGCTCAATCCCACGAACAACCAGAGCAGGTAACCCGCATGTGGACCGTAGAAGCCGGAGTCATCACCGAACCATCCGATCAGGTTCGTGGCCAGTGCAAATGCAAGGGCCAATTTAAGCAGTCTCAGATCTGGATCGACCCCGACATCTTGCAGGTTAGAACGCAATGTTGAAACCATGATTACCAGAACACTCAGGGTCCCGACGAGTCCGATGCTTGCGAGCAGATACAGATAAGTTTCATGTGGAGAGCTTCCTTGGGACTGAGGCCCCAAAACGTAATCGTATCCCGCCGAAGTGACCTCGTAATTGCCAATGCCAACTCCTAAGAGAGGGTGAGACAGCCAGGTCTGCATAGCCAATTTCCAGCCTATTAGACGAGTAACAATATCCCACGTGAGACTGCCGATCGCCGTGCCGGTTGCCTTGGCCACTACGATTGGTCTTAGAGGGCCATAGGCCACCAGCGCTACGAGCAGCGACAAGATGACCACGCCCGCCAGAAGTAATTTCCAGCGCGCCTTTCCGGCTAAGGTCAGCACAAACAAAGCACACGTAGCTGCCAGCGCAAGCCATGCACCGAAAGTAAAAGTCAGCACCAGTCCGGCTAACATAGCGAATGTCATCAGCAGCCATTTCGAACCAACACGCCGGCGGCCCTCGGTCAGCCAGAGCATCACCCCGACCGGAAGACACAAATTGAAGTAGTGCCCCAGTTCCATCTCTGACGTCAGTACGGAAATGATGCGATTCCGCCACGGCCAGAAATCGTCGCGATAGTGAGCCAGGCTCGTATTCAATCGGGGATTCACAATCCAGAACAACGCGCCGTACCCCTGAATCGCCCACTGATAGAACCCGTAACAAGCAACCAGAAACGTCGAGACCGTCAGTACACGAAGGAGTTGAAAGAGCTTCTCTCGGCTGTCCACCAAATTAAGCGCCAAATAAACCAACCCCAAGTTGGACGCGAGGCGCACTGACTCCTTCACGGTAAATGGAAAGTCGTTAGCGCGAATTAGTGACAGCAAGATGATTCCGGCCAATACGGCAAACCATTTGTTAAATCTGCTCCCGATAAACTCGGACCGTTGCCTGCGGGTAAGCAAAAAGGGAATCCAGGCAAACACCTTCAATAGTTCGATGGCGACCGGCACCGTCCCAATGGTAAAAACAAAATTGAAAGGAATCAAGAAGACCATCACGAGCAGCAACTCATAAGGCCGCGACAGACAATAAAGCAAGAAAGGAATGCCTATCACGATTACGAGTGGCAATGGACTGTAAAATGCTGATGCCGCTAAAGCGACACTGACGCCGGCGGCAGATAAAACGAAGGTATCGTTTCTCAGCCAGTCGGCACGTCCTGTGATATAGGGGGTTGACACTTCAAAGTCCTAACGCGTGCGGTCTTCGGTCTGAGTGGTCCTGCTCCTGGAACCATTTTTGCTTCCGTTCCTATTCCAAAACCGGGTGCCCGCGAAGGGCATGAACCCGTCGGACGAGATCTGATCCCAGATCTCTTTGACGAATCTCTTCTCGGGCGATTGATTTTCATCCCAGTGAGCTCGTCCGATAACCAGCGTCGCGCCGCACAACAAAGCGAACAACGTTCCGAGGAGAATAACCCACGTTCGCGGAGGAAACGATTTCTTTTCGGGCAAAGTTGCAGGATCCAAGACCTTCACTGAGGCAATCTCTTTCGCCTCTTGGATCTTGGCAAATTCATATTGCTGGGTTAGCAACTCGTACACGGTCTCCTGAATTTTCGTCTCTCGAAAAAGGTTCGCCCATCGAACGCCAACCAGCGGCAGTTTGCGAATAGAAGGAAAGTCACCCGCAATCTGCGAGTCGTCAGAACTGGGGTCTCCCTTGTTACCGCTCATGGTCTCAACCTGGTGTTTGAGGGCAGATACGCGGGCTCGCACAGTCCGCACCCGGATGTTGTTGTCCGTGTAAATCTGTTGCAGGCTCTCGAGTTCGGATTGCGCAGCCACCAGGCTGCCCTGGAGTTGCGCTTCAGCTTCCACCATCGCCTTGGCCTGAGAGGGGACGTCGAGGGTGCCGTTCTTGCTTGCAAATTCGCTGAATTGCCGGGACGCTTCGTCCAGGTTTTCCTTCACAGTTTTCAGGCGTTGTTCAATGAATTGTCTTTGGCGGCGCGCCGCCGAAGTCGAAACCTGCGCCACGAGCTGATCGAGTTGCTCAACGTAAGCTTGGGCCATCTGTTGGGCGCGGTGGGGATCGCGATCCGTCACCACCAAAGTGATGACGCCGCTTTTTCTGTCTTCCGATATGTCGGTGTGTTTTGCGAGATCTTTCCGGGCATCGGACCAATATCGGTCCCAGTAAACCTTTCGAAGATCAAAACGCCGGATCAGGCCGTCCTGAACCGTCTCCCCCTCCAACATATCCATGAAGAGAGCGCCCGAACTTTTCAGGCCCAGGAGATCGCCCGCCATGCTGCCCATGCTACCGCCCAAAGAGCTACCGATACCTCCTGTCCCCGAACTGCTGCTGCCTCTGCCCGCAAATGCAGCCAGCATAGCTAAACCAGAACCTGACTGATCGTCCGGCGGCATCAGGCGAGTCTTGGCCTCATAACGGACGGGGAGTAAGAAAGCGACAAGGGTAGCCAGGATGAGTCCGCGAACCGTCACCCGCATCAAGAATGCGCGTTCTTCCCAAAGCAAGCGCAACCAGACGATGTGTTTTGGTTCCGCTTGAAGAATCGTCTCGATAGGCCGGTAATTCTGCGAATCCACCCTTGCCGGCTCATATGCCGGAATCGCGTTCTGCTTGGACGGCTTCATTTGTGATCCTTCACTAGTCTTCGCTTCAGGCTGTGCCTACGATCAAGTGTGCGAAAGCGATTTTTCATTTTCGAAGCTGCCAATGCGGATAAAACGTTAGCTGCAGGGATGCTGTAGTGTTCGATTGGTTGGTAGAACTGAGGATGGGGAACCACCACTTCTCGTGTTGCACAAATCCAGAAACAGAGAATCTGGAACCCAAGGTGTATTCGCCGCGAACGGAATAGTCGGTCAGGCGTCCGCCTTGGACGAAGTCCTTGTACACCATCTGCAGCCTGTATCCCAACTGGATCTTTGTGCGCGGAGAAATCCAGTAGGTAGCCCACGCTTGCCCACCTCGCCCTGCCCGGCCAATCCAACTCGCCAGCAGATTTCCATTGTTGGTGTAACCAGAGCGATACCGGCGAAAATCGAAGTAGACGAAACCAGGAGGAAATTCACTGGTGTGGGCGGTGCGCAGAACTTCCGCTCGCAGGTCCAGCCCGCGCACTTTTGGAATTTTCGGCAGGTATACCCCGAAATTGAGGGTTGGACGCGAAGATCCAATCGGAGAGATTTCATCCACCACCAGAGAATCCCCGTAAACTGTCAACCAGTCTCTTAGTCCTGGCACTCGATAAGTGAAATCGAATGCTGAACTACGTTTCCCTGGATTGTTAGCAGGATTCGCGGAATGAACATAATAAGTACTAATAAAATTGTGCCAGGTCACGGGCAAGCCCGGACCTCCGAACATGGCAGTGACCCCCATGCCCAGTTCCAGGTTACGCGTTGGCTTGAAACTGATCTTTTCCCCGTGGATGAATGGCTGTGGGTCGATGTTCGGGCCTACAACACCCTGCCAGTTCACCAACGCGGAACAACTGGCGGCTGGACAGTATTCCCAGTGCTGGCCGGAGAGCTGTCCGATAAAGAACTGTGTACGCACCCGCCCAATCAATTTGGAGAGCAATGGGATTTCAAAAGGCGAGACGCTGTCGATCTTGAACATCGGAAAAGATTCTGCATTGTCGCTCAAAAGCAGCGGGCCAGATTCGTTCGGCGCAAGCCACTCGCTCTGCTTGCCGAACGAGAACTGAACATTGTTAATTGTGAACGCAACCATTGCGTCCAACAGCCGAATCCGATCAACCTGTGCTCTCCCATTCGGCAACTCAGGCGTAAAATCAGCAGCGGCCGTGGCTGCTAATACTTGAGGGGCATCGGAAGGTGCAGACGGCGAATGTTGATATTCGGCGCGCACCGAGAAAGCAAACGGACCCGCCACTGCCTCAGTGCTGATCCCGGTAACATTATTGAATCCCGTCCAGTACGGACGGCCGTAGTCATTGGTGATCGTTTGCCCGAAGTGATAGCCATCGCGCAGCGGGGTGCCCGATATCCCCATAAAACGGGTGTAGACCGAATCAACCTGAACATCAAGGTTCGGTCCCCCTTCCAGGCGATTAATCTCATTGGCAAATTCGGATCGCAGCGACGAGTAGATTCCGCTGGCGTTGTCTTGTGGAATATCGACGTTCTCAATAGCCTCGTCGCTGGCCTCGTCAAGCAGTCGCGCGCACTCCAGTCGGGTCCACGGACGAATTCCGAGATACGCACTGCGAATCTTCCCGAGCGCAATCAAGCGGTCGAACGCCGGGTAAATCCAGCTGTCGATAGGGACATATGGCGACCCCTTGCTTGGAGGACGGCTTCCAGATTCTGCACGATTGTCCCAAGGATCGCTCCACGCGCTTCCACCAAGTCGCGGATCGTGGTGAGACCGGTAGACCTGGCGCCCAAAATACCAGCCCAGCAAACTTCCGACGACGGCATCGGAGGTAAAGTGCTCTTTGCTCGTGACGCGTGTCATGGTGACGGCTGTGGCCATGCCATAAGCAAGGAATTTGGTGAGAGGCCCCGGGTATTCGTGCGCGACTACACTGGCCACCGACCACGCTAAGGCAGAGTGATCGGAAGGAAACGAATTGCCCCCCTGGAAAAATGTTCCTTTCCCATCACCAACCAAAGGTCGGGGACGCTGTGTCGTGAACTTGAACACTTGACTTACCGCCAGCGCATTGATCGCAGCTTCTCCGGAGAGAAATCCCGTCTCCCGCAGGCGTTCATTCTTGGTGATGTGCCCCCACACGAATGCTCCCCCAGCAGCGGCCGCCATGGAGTAGGCCATGTAGTCCGACACATTCAGACTTTGTTTCAACTGGTTCGGCTTGTCCGGCACTTGTTGGGAAATCCAGTGGTCGCTGGCAAACAGCGCACTCAACCCCACCACGCCTGGCATAATCCAGCGAAGATCTTTCGTACGCAGATGAGTTGGTGCCAACCAGAATCCCTGCTGGTCCTGTGCAAAATGCTCGATCAGAGGGAGTCCGACTCGGTTCTCAGGATCTGCGCCCGGCTCTAAAGAGTGAGCATTCTCACTCACTACTTGTTGGTTGGGTGTGACCAGTTGTTGGGGTGATCCCTGGAGCGGGTTTGGATCAGTCTGTGCGCGCAGCCGAGAGACGCTGAAACCTATCCATAAGATTGTCGCAGCGATCACCTTGGCGCGAGTCGACAGCATGGCGCGAGTCTGCAAACTCAGAAGCTACGCGCAACCTGAACTGCAATGCCGACGGCCGAAACCAACTGCGCGATTTGGAGCGTCTGCTTCCACTTGAAGCCACCGCCGTACGCCTTGTCAGGAACCACGATCATGTCTCCAGGCTGTAACGCCGCGTCCAGAGCGCCGCCGGTGAACATGCCCCCCTTCCCGCCGACCACTGTTCCGTCCGCGCGAAGAACGAAGATTCCCTTCTTGTCGCCCATGTTCGTGGGACCGCCCGCTTGCCGGAGATACCAACCCGCGCTTCGATTCCCCTTGAAGGCGATGGCTGTCTGGTTATAGACCGCTCCATCTACCATTACGAAGTTTGGTTTCTTGGGGATGTACAGAGTGTCGCCTGCGCGCAATTGGACGTCAGCGGCCGTGTTAGCCCATTGCTTGACGTTGCTTGAAATGTGGATCACCAGTCTTCCCACTGGCGGCGTGCTTTGCAGTTTGGCCAACGTATCGCGCCACTGAAGAACCGATGCCTCTTTCGCCGCCGGCTCGTCGATCTGCGACTTGAGGCTCGTTCCCTCTGCCTGGACTGTCCGAATCAGCTCTTCGCGACTCTTTTCCTGCATCTCTCGGATCTGTACACGCTCGAGGATGGCACCGTAAGGATAAGCGTCACCCAACAATCCACCCGCACGCGCCAGCACGGAACTCAGGCGCTCTCCAACTTCAATTCCGTAGGTGCCCGGGTGAACAACTTCGCCTTTTACCTCGATGGTCGCTCCGATGTCGTTCCAACCGGCCAACTGGCGGATGGTCAGAACATCTCCGTCGTGCAGTAAAACGTCTGTGTCAGGAGCGCCCGCCATGGCCTGCGCCAGCGGAACACCTACGTGCTCCCCTTCAATGTGTCCTCCTTGGTCCGCTGAGTATCGAGTCAGGTCGGCCTGCTCTGTGTAGGCGGAACGCTTCAGTCCCCCGGCCAGGCGAACCAATTGAGCCGCGGTCATCTCGTCCCCGAGGGGATACTTGCCCGGCTTTGCGACTTCGCCTTCAACGCGAACGGTGGCCGGATCAACCTTGGACAAATTCTTGTGGATGAAAATTCGGTCTTTCGATTCCAACAACACGTTCTCGCGAGCGTCCCCCGCCAGAGCCTTGTTCAGGTTTGCGCTCAGTACTTTCAACGTGCCATCGCTCGTCCGGCGAAAGATCTGCACGTCATCCAACTCGGCATCCTGAGTGGTATTCCCCGCCAGGAAGACTGCATCGCGCAAGTAGGTGGCGCCGTTTGTTACGTGGTCCCCCGGATCACGGACTTCGCCGGTCACCGTAATCGTGGGAGCGTCTTCAAAATCGAAGCGGCCAAAAACCCGGACCGTATCAAACGGCTTCAACGTCAGGTCCTGATCTTTGCCTGCGAGCGCGTCAGCCAGATTGAACGTGAGGATCTGCGGAGTAAAATCGGGCGCATTCAGGCGAATGATCTCGGCATGTTGCTTGTACGGCTCGGGCATCATGTCTCGATAGGACTGGATCAAGTCCGTGATCTTCATCCCTTCGCGATAGGCGTATTTGCCTGGATGAAAGACGTGACCGTCCAGATAGACGGTTTTATCCGCGAAGGGCAGGATGGGAGAGATCTTGATCTTGTCTCCATCCTGGATCGCGAAATCTTCGAGCGCCTTGTTGACCGAACCCTCGTTGTTATTCTCCGGGATGTCCAGGCGCAGCATGTTGCGGCTCTCATGTGCTTGCACGCGTTCGACATCCACGTGCCGTAACGTCCCAGAGGGCAACACTCCTCCCGCGAGTTCCAATACCTGAGCGAGATTCTTTTCACCATTGAGCTCATACAGCGCTGGACGGCGAACCATGCCTTCGACGGTGACCTGCGCAGAGGGTGGCGGTACGAGCAGCGTGTCCCCGGATTGAAGGCGGGCGGTATCGGAATGGATTCCGTGAAGCAACAGATCGTAGACATCGACATTCTCGACGAGTTGTTTCCCGCGGAAATGCTTCACGTTACGCAGAGATCCCCGTGAAGTCGGGCCTCCCGCCTGATACAGAGCGTTCAGCGCGGTTGACAGCGAGCTTATGTCGTAAGCTCCGGGACGCTGAACATCTCCCACTACATACACCCGCACCGTCCGCACGCGTGATAACGAAACGTCCGCTTCTACATCGCGGTACTGCGATCGCAAAGCAGTCTGCACCAGGTGCTGAACATCTCCTAGCGTTCGTCCGGACACCTGGATCGATCCAACCTCGGGCAGCGCGAGGCGTCCTTCGTGATCCACCGCCCGCTTCAGTCTTTGCGAGAAACTTCCCCACAAATCGACGTTAACACCATCGCCAGGCCCCAGAACGTAGTCTGGACCAACCGGCAAGTCCATCGGCAACTGATCTGTATTTCCCGTACCATTCTCAAAGACATCTGCTCCGAATCGCGTCAATACCGGCAGCCGCCGTTCATACTGCGAGTAGAGATCATAGAGCGAGGGCACATCCGCATATGGATTGGCGCGATGCCGTAGTGCAGGCTGGTCGGAACGTTGCGCATTCCGCAGCGGAACGATGCTCGACGACGATGACATATCTTTCCGCGTCGGCTGCGGAGGCACATCGCCGCTGCCCGCAGAATCGGGCAAAATTGGAGGCAACGTGCTGTTCGGTGAGCCCCCTTTCAGATCTCCACCCATGTCGGTGAGGCTGACGTTGCTGAGGTCGCCCTCATTGCCTTGGGACGAGCCACCCATCGCCGACTGATTGCGCATAGCCATCAGCTGCGTCAACTGATCAGGGCTAAGATTCGGGGTCTCGTTACCGCCCAGCACATCCAGCGGCAAACCACTGCCGTCATCTGCTCCTTGAGCTTGCGCCTGCAGAATCTTGCGGCGGGGATCATCGGCAGGAAGAGTCTGCGGAGATGGCGTGTTGGGACGCCCGTTCGTTCCGGGGGGCGTCGAATTTTGTGGCTGGCCCGGAACCTGGTTACCGGGATGCGACCAATAGCCGTCTTCCTGGTTCGTGCCGTAAATGCCATAGGACCCGGATGCTCCGCTGGACCTGGCATTCATGGAACGGCGCTGCCACTCGTCCAGTTCTTTCTGACTCGGTTTCACCCGGACGTAGTTGCGGTCCACGATCTCGTTGGTGATCAAGACGCGCACAGTTTCGTCTTCGCGAATCTTGCGAAATACAGCCTCGTCGGTGAGTTCTTTCGGATCAAGGACGCGGCCCTCCTGGTACGCCTTCCGAACCAGCACCTTCTTCACTTGCAGAAACAACCCGGGCTCGCGCTCAAGTAACACGATGATGCGCTCCGCCGGCAACGAGACCAGACGCTCCGCTTCCTGTTCGGCGCGCGATTCGCGTTCATCAATGGCTCGCGTCCGACTCGCGTATGAATCGTCCGTCTGACTGCTGTTGCGGGAAGGATGGCCTTGCGTGTTGTTGCTCTGCGCAAAACCCGCTACGCAGCCGCCGAGCAGCACGCTGACGGCGAGACCCGTTCGTATTGGAGATTTACCTTTGCTGGTTAGCATCTGCTGAAATCTTCCCGGGCCGTCAGGCCCCAAAGATGTTCTCGGAGTCAGAAACAATTCCTGCGGCGATGTTTCGGAAATTTAGATCTACTGGCGAGTGGTCTAAGCAATCGGCCGAACATCGGCTTCATCAATCTCGAGGGCTACCGACCGCATGATGGCGTCGATGGAGATAACGATTCGGCAGTTCTGCTTCTTGCGTATGAGAATTCCGTGTGCACCGGCAAGCGGACCATTTTGCACGTAAACTCGCCTGCCCACTTTCAACCAGGAAACAGATTCGGCATACAAGCCGCTGCTTAGGCCATTGCGTAACGCCTGAATTTCGTGTTCGGGTAGCGCCGACGGTTTGCCCTGCGTGCCAACCAGTTGCGAGACACCAGGAATCCGCAATACCGAAAGGCGATTCTGCAGCGCTAGCCGAACGAATAGATAGCCAGGAAACAAGGGCAGCTCGAGTTCTTTGCGACGGTCTTTCCAACGCCGCAGTGATTTGTAGCTCGGCAGGAAGCATTCGATGTCAAAGGCCCTCATCTGGTGCGCTACGCACTTCTCATGACGGGGAGCGGTGGCCACGGCGTACCAGTTCTTCTCGCGATATTCCACCGGACTAACCGGAAGCGCCGGTATTTGGTCGGTATTCAACGTCGAAGGTGCCCAAGGTGCTGCCACAGCTTCGCCCCCTCACTTACAGGCCCACGTGAGATAACCCAACAAAATTCAGTTACTTCCGCCATCAGCGCACTTCAGCAGACCGACCGCGGACGGTCCGCGGCAGGCGCAGACTTACGCAGCACATTCAAAATTTCCTCTTCGGATGTCTGAATGCGGCGAGTTCGAATATCAACGAAAGCCCAGTACGCAATGCCGGTGTTCCGCTCAGGCGCAAGCGCAAGCACTCTCATTTGCGGATACCGACCCAGCAAAAACCCGCACAGCCCCGGGCGCGGGTCCGGATCCTCCAGCGCGATAATCAAATAATCCGGCCGGTAGCGATCTACGAGTTCGGTGATTTCGGCGTCATCCTGAGCTTCGCCCACGACCTCCATGTCAGGCTGGTCACAAATCGTTGCAGCAACCAGTTCCCGCATAAGGCGTGGACGGTTTGCGACAACTACTCTGATCTTGTCCACGACCAGCTCCCGGCTGCCAGTATCGAATCTTTTCCTGCCCCTGATAAGGTGCAAAGATGGGCCGTACTGATTTCGGTCCCAGGAGTACTACTTACTAAGCGTGCGAGTACTCGGAAGGGCGTTGTCGAGCTTGAGATGTCGCGCAAGCGACAGAACATGAACGCGGAGTAAGGCCTCGCCAATCCCGGGACGTCGGTGAGCGGATTGCGAATCCCGCCGCTGTAGTAGGAGCCGCGTCCCACCCCGCGCGGGCCGAGGGATACCCGTTCCTCATCGGAGATGCCGGTCGATGACTGGAAATCGTAATAAACTCCCACGCCCCCGCGGATGACCGTTTTTCCGTCGCGCCAACTAACACCTGAAAGCGGGATGGCTAAACGAACACGCACGCACTGGATGGCGTTCGAGGAGCAGCACGAAAACACCATTGTGTTCCCGATGTGCTTCCCGGCAAATCGCCCGTCAACACTTCAGATTTGGCCTGAACTTCTGATCGTAGTGACGCCGCGACCGCGCCTCGCCAGTTTTCGCGAATTCGCTACGCTCGATGCATGTCGCTTGACTCACAGACAGTCGCATCGCTGTTCTCCACAACGGCGCTGGCGGCGCTACACGAATAAAGAAGGTTGGTCGATTGAACCCTTGCGGGAGATCGGGTGCACCTGTCGAGCGACAACAGTCCGACGTAAATCCAGAAATGTCAGTCGGACTACCTGCGCGATTCCAGTCCACGAGGCCCGAGGGAGGACTTCTCATGGACCCGCGCACTGTTAGTTTTAGCAGCTTACAGCCAAACCGATTCTGCTGAAGATAGAGACGCCTCAGGCTCACGACCTGACGGGCTTGGTGTGTAAGGGGTCGCTGTCGCACAGCCGATTCGAATGCGGCTTTGTAGCTGAGCTACAAACTCACGGAGTTGCTTATGGAAACGAAGCACGCGAAGTACGAGCGTCTACTCGAGCGCTGCAAGATGTTGGCGCCCACACCAACCGCCGTTGCACATCCGTGCGACGAGAGCTCGCTCAGGGGCGCCATCGAGGCCGCCGATCTTGGCCTCCTCACACCGATCCTGGTCGGACCGCGGGCAAAAATCCAAGCGGTCGCGAAGCAATCCGGCGTAGACATATCGCGCTACGAACTTGTCGACTCGCCTCACAGCCAAGCCGCCGCGGATGCTGCCGTCCGCCTTGTCCGTGAAGGCAAGGCGGAGATGCTGATGAAGGGTAGTCTCCACACCGATGAGTTGATGGGCGCGGTGGTCGCTCGCGACACCGGACTCAGGACTGCGCGTCGTATCAGCCATTGCTTCGTCATGGACGTACCGACCCTCGAACAGGCAATCATCATTACCGACGCGGCTGTGAATATCTTTCCGACACTGGAGGACAAGGTCCACATCGTCCAGAACGCGATTGATCTAGCTCACGCACTTGGCAAGCCGCAGCCCAAGGTAGCGATTCTGTCGGCTATGGAAACCGTAAATCCCAAGGTGCAGTCAACCATCGACGCCGCTGCGCTGTGCAAGATGGCAGACAGGGGGCAGATCACGGGTGGCGTCCTCGACGGTCCCCTCGCGCTTGATAACGCAATCAACCTGAATGCGGCAAAGATCAAAAAAATCGAATCCCCAGTGGCGGGTCGGGCCGACATCCTTATCGTCCCTGATCTTGAAGCCGGTAACATGCTCGCAAAGAGCTTGTCGTTCCTTGCTGATGCAGACGCTGCGGGCATCGTGCTCGGCGCGCGTGTACCGATCATCCTGACCAGCCGCGCCGACTCGGTCATGACCCGACTCGCCTCATGTGCAGTGGCAGCCCTCGTTGCCAACGCTCGTCGCGACAGCGCGAGTCGAACGGTAGGCCAGGCAGCATAAAACACGCCCCATTTCCCTGCAAACAGGTGACACATGGATGATGTAATTTTGGTTCTCAATTCCGGGTCCTCGAGCATCAAGTTTTCAGTATTCGTCGAACGTGCAAACCAAGTTGAACTTAAATTTCGCGGGCAAGTCGAGGGCCTCTACTCTTGGCCCAGATTCATAGCCAAGGACTCTGCGGGAACGGAAATCGGTGCACACAAGTGGGGTGACGGTGAGCGACTTGGTCACGAAGGCGCCGTCGCCTACCTGACTGAATTCCTGCGCGACCAGCGTAAACATAACCGCCTGATCGCCGTAGGGCATCGGGTCGTACACGGCGGCCGTGACTTTTCCTCACCGACGCTAGTCAGCCCGCAGGTACTTGCCACCCTCGAGAAATACATACCTCTGGCTCCGTTGCATCAACCGCACAATCTCGTGCCCATTCGATTGCTCAACCAACGCCGGCCGGAAATGCCTCAGGTCGCCTGCTTCGATACTTCTTTCCATTGTTCCCAAGCAGATGTTGCGCAGGCCTTCGCTTTGCCAGCCTCGATTACCGATCATGGTATACGCCGCTATGGCTTCCATGGGTTGTCTTACGAGTACATTGCGAGCGTACTACCCGACTTCGAACCTAAAGCAGCCTTGGGACGGGTCGTGATCGCACACCTCGGAAACGGGGCCAGCATGTGCGCGTTGCGCGCGGGCAAGAGTATAGCGACCACGATGGGCTTCACGGCAGCGGATGGTCTACCCATGGGCACACGTTGCGGTTCGATCGATCCTGGCGTGATTCTCTACCTTCTGAACGAGCTAAAGCTGGATTCTCACGCGATTGAAAAGCTCATTTACCAGGAATCGGGGCTGCTCGGAGTTTCTGGAATTTCGAGCGATATGCGCACACTGCTGGAGAATTCGCAACCACGTGCCCAATTTGCAGTCGATCTCTTCACCTACCGCGTCGGACGTGAACTTGGCTCTCTGGCTGCCGCGATCGGCGGTCTCGATGCGCTGGTGTTTACGGGGGGCATCGGTGAGAACTCGGCCGCGATTCGCGAACGGGTTTGTCGTGGCGCCAGCTGGCTTGGAGTGGAACTCGACGTTGCCGCTAATAACACGGGCGGTACCCGCATCAGCACTAAATCAAGCCCAGTTTCGATATGGGCCATCCCGACAAACGAAGAACTCATGATCGCGCGCCACACTCGGCGGGTGATTGGATCTGCAGTCGCAGCCGCTTAATTTTCAAAGAGTCTAAGGAGGAGAGTATGGCCGCCAGTCCGGTATTTGTTGAAGACCGAGCAGAGGTTGGGTGGCGCGGATTCACCCCAGGCATGTGGAAGAGAAGCGTCAACGTTCGCGAGTTCATCCAGCGTAACTACACTCCATATGAGGGCGATCAAACCTTTCTACAGGGCCCCACCCCGCGCACCCTCGGAATATGGAAGACGCTGCAGCCACTATTCGCGCAAGAGCGTGAGAAGGGCATACTGGACGTCGACCAAGTTCCCTCCAGCATCCTGGCGCATGAGCCCGGTTACATCGACAGGGACCGCGAGATCATTGTCGGCCTCCAGACCGATGCGCCGCTCAAGCGCGCGATCATGCCCTTTGGTGGCTGGCGAGTGGTTGCGGCGAGCCTGGAGGGCTACGGTTACGAACCGGACGCCCGCCTCCGCGAAATCTTCACCAAGTACCGCAAGACACACAACGATGGGGTATTCGATGCTTACACGGAGGACATCAGGAAAGCGCGCTCGGCTCACGTGATCACGGGACTACCGGATGCCTACGGCCGCGGCCGCATTATCGGCGACTATCGACGAATCGCGCTCTACGGAGTGGATTTTCTCCTTGCCGACAAGCAGCGCGAGAAACGTGAGTTGGACGATTACCACGCAACCGAGGATGTGATCCGCTTGCGCGAAGAACTCGCGGAACAGATCCGCTCGCTCCAGGAGTTGAAGGAGATGGGATCGCGCTACGGTTATGACATCGCGGGACCCGCCAGCAACGCACGCGAGGCAGTGCAGTGGACCTACTTTGGCTATCTCGCTGCCATCAAGCAACAGAACGGTGCAGCCATGTCGGCCGGTCGGCTTTCCACGTTCTGGGACATTTACTTTGAGCGCGACATGCGCGAGGGTACCCTGACTGAGAGCCAAGCCCAGGAGATCATCGACGACCTGGTAATCAAGTGGCGCATTGTGCGCTTTCTGCGTGCCCCCGAATATAACCAACTCTTTTCTGGAGATCCTGTATGGGTCACAGAGTCGTTGGGTGGGATCGGCGAGGACGGACGGACGCTGGTCACCAAGACCTCGTTCCGTATGCTGCACACCCTGTATAACCTCGGACCCGCTCCCGAACCCAACTTGACAGTACTTTGGTCCCCGCGGCTTCCCGATGGCTTTAAACGCTTTGCAGTGAAGACCTCGATTGATACGAGTTCTATCCAGTACGAATCCGACGACCTGATGCGGCCCAAATGGGGTGACGACTGCGCCATCGCTTGCTGCGTTTCAGCGATGCGGGTTGGCAAACAGATGCAATTCTTCGGAGCTCGCGTGAACTTACCCAAGGTGCTCTTATACGCACTGAACGGCGGACGCGACGAGGTGAGCGGTAAGCAGGTGGCGCCTAAGCTTCAGCCAATCACCGCTGATGTGTTGGACTACGACGAAGTAATGGATCGTCTCGAGAAGACTCTGGATTGGCTAGCCAAGACCTATGTAAATGCGCTTAACGTCATCCACTACATGCATGACAAGTATTGCTATGAAGCAATTGAGATGGCGCTGCACGACCGCGATGTACTGCGCACGCTTGCTTGTGGGATCGCTGGCCTCTCCCATGCGGCCGACAGCCTTTCTGCGATCAAGTACGCGAGAGTAAAGCCGGTGCGCGACGAGCGTGGAATTATGGTTGACTTTGAGACTGAGGGAGAATTTCCCTCCTTTGGCAACAATGACGACCGTGTGGACGACATCGCTCGCATGCTCGTCTCGATGATGATGACGAAAATCCGCAAGTACCCCAGCTACCGCAGTGCCGTCCACACTCAATCGGTACTCACCATCACTTCCAATGTGGTTTATGGCAAGGCAACGGGGAACACCCCTGATGGTCGCAAGAAGGGCGCAGCCTTCGCACCTGGGGCCAATCCGTCGAACGGACGGGACACACATGGCGCGCTCGCCGCCCTGATGTCGGTCGCCAAGATTCCGTACGAGGACGCGGAAGATGGTATCTCGCTTACTTTGTCGGTTGTGCCCAGCGCACTGGGCAGCGAAAGTGATCGCATCGCCCGCGGCACCGGCGTGCTCGACGCATATTTTTCGAGCGGTGGCTTCCACGTCAACATCAACGTGTTGAACCGGGAGATGCTTCAGGACGCGATGAAGCACCCCGAGAATTATCCGCAACTCACGGTTCGGGTATCGGGATACGCGGTCAACTTCGTCAAGCTTTCCAAAGAACAACAACTTGACGTGATCAATCGCACGTTCCACGGCACCATGTAGGAGAAATTGTATGAGCCAGCCAGTCATCGGCAGCCGCTACGATCTTCACGTCACTCGCAAGGGGGCAGCGGAGAGCAAGGCCGCGCGCGATTACTTCGCGGTGCATCCGGGAGACATCGAGGAGGTGCAGGAGGAGGACGATGTAACCGGATACGTGCACTCGTGGGAAGTGGGAAGCACGGTGGATGGCCCGGGATTACGCTTTGTGGGCTTTCTGACGGGCTGTCCTCTGCGCTGCCTGTACTGCCACAATCCGGATACCTGGCACAAATACAACGGCCACCCCGTGTCCGTTTCCCGCGCGATGCGGCAAATTGGCAACTATGTGCAAGTTCTCAAAATCAGTAACGGAGGCATTACGCTCTCCGGCGGCGAGCCCCAGTTACAGCGGGAATTCGTGACCCGTATTTTTCGCCATTGTAAGCAGCTCGGACTGCATACCTGCCTCGATACCTCGGGTCGCCTCGGTGATCGCTTTAGCGATGAGGAATTGATGGACATTGATCTTCATCTTCTCGACGTCAAGTCCGGCGATCCGGATACGTTCAAAAAGGTCACGAACCAGCCCCTACAACCCACGCTCGACTTTGCACGGCGACTGGCAACTCTGAAGCGACCCATGTGGATACGCTTTGTCCTGGTGCCGGGCTTTACGGATGACCACGATAACGTCGAACGAGTAGCCGATTTCTGCGGTGGTCTTGAGTCCGTTCAACGAGTGGAGATTCTTCGATTCCATCAAATGGGCCAAGACAAGTGGCGCAAGCTCGGTCTTGAGTACGCGTTGGCAAATATCGCCCCGCCCGGCGTCGAACTTACTGAACGTGTCCGCGGGCAGTTTCGCAATCGCGGATTGACCGTGTATTGAACTCGCGACAGAAGGAACCGCCGTGGAATTCATCAAGACCTTTCTCGAGCAGCAGCCGATGATGGCGCTTTTTCTTACCATCGCGGTCGGCTATCTCGTAGGCGAGATTAACATTAAGGGTTTTTCTCTCGGAGTAGGCGCAGTTCTCTTCGTTGCACTCGCCATGGGTTGGTTCGCGCCAAAGTCCGTGCCGGCGGCCATGGTGGGAACCCTGGGGCTAGCGCTCTTCCTTTATACGGTGGGCGTCCAGTACGGGAAGCAGTTCTTCAGCGGCCTAACCAGTCGTAACGGCCGCCGCGCGAACTTAATCGGGTTAAGCGGTGTTCTGTTCGCGGGCGCTGTCAGCCTTCTGTTGATGAAAACGATCGGTGTCAGCGTGGGAAATGCTTTAGGGCTATTTGCAGGAGCAGGAACGAGCACGCCGGCGCTTCAGGCTGCGATCGAAGCCCTTCGCAACAACGATCCTGCGGTAGGCTACTCGGTTTCGTATCCAATTGGCGTAGCCGGCCCCATCCTGTTTCTGTACCTGGCTTTTATGATCTTGAAACCGAAGATGGAAGCATCGGCCGGTACTGGGCTGGAAATGCTCGAAATTCTGGTGTGCAAAGGGGAGCTAACTGGGAAGACGCTCGCCGAGGTAATGACTACATTGCCGACAGGCGTTCAGATTGTGGCAAGGCGCACGGCGGGCCGGAATGAACCCGCTTCCTCTACCGCTGTGCTCGCCGAGAATGATGTCTTGCTCGCCGTCGGTGCGAGCAAAGAAGCCCTCAGTCAAGCTGGTAAGAGTCTGGGCGAGGAATCACCGGGCCTCCTGGTCCGTGATCGCGAGCACTTGGATTATCTGCGTGTCTTTGCATCTCGTCCTGCGGTCGTTGGCAGAGCACTAAGCGACCTGGAACTGCCGGGAAAGAATGGTTCGGTCATCCTCCACATTCGTAGAGGGGATACAGAGCTTATGGCGCAGCCTAACCTGATTCTCGAGTTCGGCGACCGTGTGGGGTTATTGGCCGATCGCGAGCGCTTCGCGGCAATGCGTAAATTTTTCGGCGATTCGATCAAGGGCACGGCCGAGTTTAGCTACATTTCCATCGGCCTTGGTATGGCACTCGGCTTTTTGATCGGTGCTGTGCAGGTACCACTGCCAATCATAGGAAAGCTGGTTGTGGGTTTGGCGGGTGTTCTGATCGTGGCACTGATACTTGGAAATGTCCGCCGCACGGGCAGAATAAACTGGACCATTCCGCTTTCCGCCAACCTGGTTCTCAGAAACTTTGGGTTAACCCTCTTCCTCGCACAGATCGGAATGTCTTCTGGACCGAAGTTTGCGGTGACGATCTCGCAAACCGGTTTCCAAATGCTGGGACTTGGCGCGGTCGTCCTGACTGCACTCGTCCTCCCGGTCGTGGTCCTTGGCCTGTTTGTCTATCACATGCCGTTCGATGAGGTCGCGGGCATTGTTTCTGGTGTTTGTGGGAATCCAGCAATTCTCGGCTTTTCTAACAGGCTGGCACCGACGGACAGACCCGATCTCGGCTATGCAATGATTTTTCCCGGCATGACTATCGTAAAAATCCTCTTCGTCGATATCGTCGCGAAACTGTTTTGAAAAGAGAAAGCCGACAGTGCCACATCATTGAGTACGAATCTGCCCGGGTAGCCCTGGCTGCACCACAACTGCGGTGTCCGACTGGCTAGTACTACCGAGCCGTTTCGCTGCCTGGTCGAGATCGTGTTGGACACTGTCGTGCAAGGCGGCGAGCACTTCATGCTGCATCATCGCGACCTGATATCTCTGTTGAATCAAATATTCCGCCTCGGCGCGCGTAATCTGGTTGGTTCGGTTCGCTTGTGCGATGCGAACCAGTTCAGCGGACAGGCTCTGAGCCAAGAAGTTCATTTCGTCTTCGTATCCTTTGAGCAGATCGGCTGGCCCAAAGGGGATGGCTGGCTGGAATGTAAACAGACCTGCGATGACCTGATCGGACTGGCTTGTTTTAGCGAATGCGTGCGCTGGCAAAACGGGCGGCTCCGCCGCTGCACTCACTGGGGTTGCCCGGATTTTTTGGGCAACGGCGAAATGCGGCATGACAGCAAGCATGCATGCAGCCACAACAACTAATCGGGATTTCATCGTTCACTCCTGTAGCGATGGTAGTCGCCCAACCCGGAGATCGATTCTCCGCGTCGGCCGCCTTGTTGCCGACAGTGACGTCACCTTGTGCCTACCTCCATTCGGGCGAACACTCATGCTACGGGGCCAGTATGGGAGGCAGAACTGGGAGTTCTTGCAGAGGCAGCCCTAGAAAGAGCTTAACTGTTGATAACTGGCGTCTCTGACAATGTCGGCGCCAACCAGTGCTATGGCGACATACGCCGACCATTGACAACTCTCGTGAAAAAGCTATTTAGCTTCTTGGCAGGCAGGTTTCCGAGTGAACACAACAAGCGTCATTTGAACTTGGGATAAACAAAATCCCGGGCTAGTCGTAAGACGCGAGCGATCGGCTCAAGAAGCAACTCGCGTAAACAAAGTTCGGTAGGTCGATCCACAAGGTCACTCGCGGAAATAATGGAAGGGGCAAGCCCCGTGGCCCCGGACGGTCCGGGTTTGCAGGACCAGTTGCTATTCTGGTTTGGAGATATGGCCCTTTTGAACTATAGAGACTGAACACTCTCAGGCTCCTTTGCTGTGTATGACCATGGGAAAACACGCCACACCCTCAGCGAGCTATTGGAGGACAGCACCGGCAGCGCCGTCGCGCTTTCGCTCAACCTATTTGCGAGCGCAGGGACTGCGAGAGGCTCAGCAAATTCTGGGGAGCTACAAGAATTAAACCTCCACGCGGGCTATCAATGTCAGAAATCAAGAAAAATGCGATGGCCACTGCAATCGGTACGATCAGAAATATGCGCCGATTGGTCTGATGGGCGCCATAGCCAATCAGCAAGTTACAGCAGATGGCGATGGCCGCCATCAACCCCCACGCCGCAATTGGAATGCGGTTCCACCACGCGGCCTGGGTGTAACCCTGCGAATTCAATACATCATTCATACCGGAAACCACGAGGGCCAGTGGAGGTGTCGGCTGAGCCGCTGCTCCCGGCAGCACTGCGGACCACAGCTCCTTCTGTATTTCAGCCGTATCAGCTTCGATCTTCTCAAGCCGTTGCTGGTTGCGGATCGTGTAGAACAAGACTCGCTTATCGACATACTTTTTCAGCAGGTCTTGCACTCTCGCCGCGTCCGCAGCGGGAAGAAGGTCCGCCCGCACGTACTCGGTGCCAATCGCGTTGGCCTCGGCTTCTTCATAATTCTTGCGTTGATCGTAGCGGCTAACAGCCATCGAGAAGCTGAAGCCGATCAAGAGTGCCAGCAAGGTGAGCGTCGCGCCCAACACAACGCTGAAGTCTTCTCGCCCGTCTTCTCGCAAAGGTAGTACTTTGTTACGGAGGAGGTCGCCGACGTAAGCAGCAAGAAACAGCAGCACAAAAGTAAAAGCCAGCACCAGAAGTGGGAAGTTCATTAGGTTCATATGCTGCACGCTCCTCAATTTTCGCCACACATGGCAAACTTCCGTGCCTACGGCGGCGCCTCATATTTGCGAGGAGCGCCGGATGCGCCAAAAGATGCAATCCCACTTGAAGAAAGGTGGGGTGTCCGCACCGAAACATGGCTCAAGTAAGTAAGCGCACGTGCCCCGACGTGATTTCGTAGATGGCTCCGACCAGCTTCGCGCCAGCCTTGATTGCGTTCTGTCCTTCGGCGGTCTCCAGAATCTGGTGCATGGACCAGCGGACATTGGCTTCTACGGCCATGCTCAGTTGTTGCTGTTCAGAGCCTTGCGAGTCGATCTCTTTGAGTCCTGGCACGATGCAGTCGACCAGGTTTTGAATGCGCGATAGATGTCCACGTCGAGCCAACTTGTGTTCTAACGCCGCCTTTACCGCGCCGCACCCTTCGTGACCGAGAACAACAAAAAGGGGCGTGCGCAGATGCGCTCCCGCATACTGGAGACTACCCATCACTTCGGGCGAGATCACGTTCCCGGCAACGCGTACGATGAACAGTTCTCCAAAGTTGGCGTCGAAGATCAGTTCGGGAGGAACCCGCGAGTCACTGCAGCCCAGGATGGTCGCGAAAGGTTGCTGGCCTTTGGCCAGATCGGCAAGTGTTTCCTTGCATACAGTGGAAAAACGAGCCCCACCGCGCTTAAACCTCTGGTTGCCTTCTACCAGTTTCTTCAGCCCCTTGTCGGCAGCTGAGCGGAGCGAACTGTCGGTTAGACATTCGGTCGCCGAGCTATGGTTGTGAGGCTGCATAGCTATCCAGCTCCGTCGCCTGAGCGTTCTCGCCTGCGAGCTCGAGGTTGCCGTGGTGTGACAGCCAATCTGAGACCCTGGCCTGGCCCTCGCGCAGTTGCGCTTTTGTCATGATTTCCGTGAGCGCCTGCAGGGCACGCCTGCTGGTAGCCCTGCCGTTTGCAGCTAACGTGAACCACTTATAGGCCTCTGGGTAACTCAAGGGAACGCCTAATCCATTCTGATAGAGAACACCCAGATTCGACTGCGCCAATGCATCGTTCTGATCTGCTGCTTTCTGGAGCCATTCTGCTCCTTGTCGATAATCGCGGCTGACTCCTTCCCCGCGACAATACATATAGCCGATCGTGTTTTCTCCGATTGGATTCCCCTGTTCAGCTGCTCGCCGGAACCACTTTGCAGCCTCGAAATCGTCCTGCTGCACGCCTTCCCCAATCCTGTACAAATCGCCCAATTCGAGTTGCGCCGTTACAAGACCAAGTTCCGCCGCCTTGCGATACCATGCCACCGCTTTCACCGCATCTCGGTCTACACCTTTTCCGTACTCATACATGTGCCCCAAGCTTCGATACGCGTCAACGAGTCCTCGACTTGCAGCTTCGCTGAACCATCTCAATGCCTCAGGATAGTTCCGCGCCGTGCCTCTACCCTCCAGATACATCACTCCGAGATTCTGCTGTGCAGACGCCTCTTCCTGTTCAGCTGCAAGGAGGAATAGTCTAAAAGCCGAAGCCTCACTCTTTGGGACGCCGGTACCGCGCGCATATGCCTCCCCCAGTTCGTTCTGAGCTGCGCCCAGACCTTGTGCTGCGGCTTGGCCGTACAGGTTCGCCGCGCGAGTGTAATCACGTGGCACACCCTGACCATATTGATACATATGGCCGAGATTGTGTTGCGCTACTGCAAGCTTCTGCTCTGCCGCGCTGCTGAAATAACGCACAGCTTCACGAAAGTCCTGAGGCACTCCCAATCCGTTCTCGTATAGATATCCCATACGATTCTGCGCCGCAGCCAGTCCTTTCTGCGCTGCTTGCAAACACCACCGTATGGCTTCCGCGTCGTCTTGGAGCACGCCAGTCCCGGTACTGTAAGCGTTCGCCACGCTGTACTGCGCATGTTCATCGCCCGCCTCGGCTCGTCGCAGGAGTTCGGCGAACTGTCCGGATCGGTTAGCCACGACAACCTTTGGATCTTCAGGAGGAGCTTGAGACACGCCCTGCGCGTTAAGTAAGCTTCCAGCAAGGAAAGCCACTGCGCAAATCCCAAACTGCTTATTCATCGGAACAGCCCGTTTCCGTGACGCCAGTGCCGCGGACCTAGACGACAGGGATGCGCGCCTAAGCCTCGGCCGGCGCAGCGAACATCACCGACAGTCATTGGAAACGTAAACTAAGAAACTATACGTAGAACACTGACAAAAATTACAGATCACTCGGCTTAATGGGGAATGAGACCGGTCAGATTCGCTTTCGGCTCGGTCAACAAGCAGACAGGAATGACCAGGTGGGATGTGCATGGCGATTTCGATCAATGAAGCTTTGTCACTTCACCGGTGTCTAGTGAATAATAGGCTTCGATGACCGTGAGCTTACCCTTATCGACGGCCTCTTTCAGCATTTTGCTCTTCGCCAGCAATTCCTCCGAAACACGGTGGATGTGGTCGCGAACAGCTAAGTCAAGGGTCTCGGGCTTCTTCGGATCCATCTTGGTACACGAAGGAGCGATGGGGGCTACGACGGCGTCGAGATTTATCGACTCCGACTTTTCGCCGGAACAGGCTGCCGTGACCGCACCACAGCTTTGATGCCCCATTACGACGATCACGCTTGAGCCCAAGTGCTCGACTGCATACTCAATGCTGCCAATCGATAAAGGATCATCATCCTCACCGGCGGAGCGCACCACAAACAAGTCGCCCAGCCCCGTGTCAAAGACTAGTTCCGGAGGCACGCGACTGTCGGAGCAACTCAACACCGTGACTCGGGGGTGTTGAGACTTGGCGAGTTCTTTTCGCTGAGCAAGGAGGTCCCGCGACGCAGTCGTACCCACGACGAAGCGGTGATTGCCGGCCGCCAGATCGCTCCAAATCTGTTGGGCAGACACCGTTGGCGGGTTCTGCCCCACAGCGGAGCATACGCACAGAATTACAACTACCAAGTATGCAAATACACGTAGGGCACGACACATGAACCCTCCTGATCGGATACGGACTGCACCTACAAATGAGTATTCGTTTACACACGCATCGATTTCCTTGGTAATACCTCTCCTGCATTCTGAACGCGGCTCCTTAGCAAAGCACAACGGATACAGCTAGTCCGCCTTCTGAAGTCTCCTTGTATTTCGTATTCATTTCCTTTGCAGTCAGGCTCATCGCGTCAATAGTCGTGTCCAGATCGACGCGACGCTCCTCAGGGATCTCTTCGCTTGCGATGCAGTACGCCGTCCAAGCCTTGACTGCGCCGTAAGCGCAACGCTCAATGCACGGAACTTGAACGTAGCCGGCGACCGGGTCGCAGGTCATGCCGAGGTGATGTTCAAGAGCCGACTCGGCAGCATTGGAAACCACCTTTGGACCGGCACCCAAAGCCTGCGCTATCATTGCAGCTCCCATCGAAGATCCAACGCCGACCTCGGCCTGGCACCCACCTTCAGCGCCGGACAGAGTTGCGTTGTGCTTGCAGAGGTACCCAATCGCGGCTGCTGCCAGAAACCCTTCCCGAATCTTTTCCTGCGGTGTCTTGAGGTCGCGGAGGGACTTGACGACCGCGGGGATGATTCCCGCCGAACCCGCAGTAGGGGCAGTCACGATGATATGGCCGCGCGCGTTCTCCTCACCCATCGCAAAGCCGTACGACGCCACCCGAGTGACCGCTCTTCCCGCCTCCCCCTTAGCGGTGTTTTTCAGATTGCGTTGCATTGCAGCAGCCTTGCTATGCAGCTTAATTGGTCCTGGGAGAACACTCTCCACGCTCAACCCAGTGTCAACGCCACGCACCATGACCTCGGTCACCTGGTCGATAAATTCCCAGATGTCTTTCTCGCTCTTTCCTGAAATGGCCATTTCGTTGGCCAGCAGCAGTTGTGGCAGCGGAATTTTGTCGTCAATGAGATACTTCTTCAGATCGCGGGCATGCTCGAAGACGTACTTGGGCTGTCCTTTGTCGGGTGGTTTGTAGCCCTTCCACTCGATGAACCCGCCGCCCACCGAGTAATATTCCAATTCATAGAGCGTTTCGTTACCGGCGAGCAGCTTCGCCGTCATCGTGTTTGGGTGATGGAACTCGCCCTTCGGAGCGTCAAAGATGATGTCCTTCAACGTCAGGTTCAGGGTCGTAGGCCCGATTGTAACTTTGTGCACTTCGTCAGGATTGTTAGCTAGTCCATCGAGGAACTCTGGAGGGCACGTCGCAGGAGCTTTCCCCAGGAGGCCTGCGAGGGATGCCCTGTCCGTTCCGTGACCTTTGCCGGTCGCGCTCAAACTGCCAAACAAATGGACCTTGAGCGCGGTGGCCCGCTTGAGCTGATCCTCCGGAAGCTTGGTGACTCTCTGGAAAAAGTCGTATGTGATTCTCATCGGGCCCATCGTATGCGAGCTCGATGGGCCAGGACCCATCTTGTAGAACTCTTCGAGCGTTGTCATGATCGGGCCCTTCGACTGCTGGACAACGGCAAGATCTGGCGACAGAGCGGGAGCAGCGGGAGCCGCCTCGGCTGCCTTTTCGGTGGATGCTTTGTCCGAGCAGCCGACAAGCAGTGTGCTAACAGACGCGGCTAGAATTCCCCGGCCTAAATCTCTGCGGCTGAAGGTCGTTCGAGCTTCGCTCTTGGGCGCTTCGGTTGTACACGTCCCACAGCCTGTCGTATGGCAGCTTCCACACCCGCTAGCTGGGCTGTTGATCACTTTGAGTAACTTGTCCATTGGTATTTCTCCCTTCAGGAGGTCGCTTTAGTAATTCGCATGCTCCGTACAGTTATTGCCGCCGGCCAGTCATCGTTTGAGAAATAGGAAGTTGATTTCTCTTCGACCTGGAGAGTCGCAGACACCTCTGGGAGTTAAAACTGTCAATTCTGTCAGCAATCGGAAGATGACGAGGTGGTACGCGGGCGCACTTCGGCGAGTAATTTCGGGGTGGCCTGGATGGAAGGGTTGGCCACTCCGGACAAGCCCTAAAAAAAATGCGTAGCCCGTGACCCACGCGCTGCCCCGCGGAAAGGCAGCACGTAAGCACGGGACATTTCACAGCCGCGAGAGTGCTCTAGTTGCCCGCGATTCCCTTGTTGACGAGAACTTTAACCTCGACCCGACGGTTCTCCGCCCGTCCGGCTTTCGTCTCGTTCGGTGCCGCTGCTCCGTATTCACCCATCGCGCCCGGCGCCACGATATGCCGGATCGGAACGCCGCCCTGCTGCATCAAGCAAGTGATCACCGCTTTAGCGCGGTCCTCACTCAGTTTCGTATTGATCGCAGCGCTACCGGTCGAGTCAGCATAGCCCGTTACTTCGACGATGTATCCAGTGAGGCCCTTAGCAGTTTCGGCGAGCTTTTTGAGTTCTTCCTCGTCCGCCCCCGAAATTTTGGCGCTCCCGACATTGAATTTCACGGTGGATTCGCCCTTCACGTCATATTCACTCAACGCGCTGAAGCGTTTCGTGTTCTCTTCGATTTTGCCCAAGTTCTGTGAAATGTTCTCTCGGTTCGCCGCAATATTCTGCTGGTTGGTTTCGATATTTTCCTTGTGAGCAGCAAGCTGTACCTTGTTCGCAGCGATATCTCCACGGTTGGTCTCGATTGCCTGCACGTTGGCCGCGACTTGCTCGGCGGTGGGATGCAAACCGGCCTGGATCATCTCGGCCGATTCCAGGTCGTCGCCATCGACGGTGATGGTTTTTGCTACAACCCGACCCTGCTCGGCGGGCGTTCCGTCAACGTCCACCTTGAGTCCGGGGATTAGCACTGCGTTGGACATATGCTGCTTGTCCAAGCCGAAAAGCCCCTTGTCATCTTTCGTCGTCGTATCATCGGTGAGGACCACGGTAACGTTTCCATCTGCGGTCTGCACTATCAACGTCTCTCCGGTCCGGGCAGTGATCATCCCTTTAACTTCGGCTTTGTCGCCGCCAAAAGCCGATACGGATGCCAGGAAGAACAATGCCAGCAGACTTACAATAGTTTTCCGGTGCATAGCTGCCTCTCTCTTTTCTGTGTTCTTGAATTTCAGACGGAAATGTCCGTCTGTTCGTCCTTTTCTAAAACAACTCACTGTCTTGTTCGACCTTGCCTGAGATCGGCTCAGATCAACAATGTGATCCTGACCGGGTTCTCACCCGCAACATTACGGATACCGAGAAAGGGATAAAACAACAACCCCGCGCATTACTACGCGAGATAATCGACTCGGATGCGATACAGCGCCACTGTGAAAACTACCAGCAGGCAGCCTCCCAGTTCTTCGCATAACCGCCATGCCACGACCAAGCCGTGTTAGATAGACGCTTTTGCCATCCAGCTTCTCGGCTAGACCAGCAGATTCGCGATTACAGTGTGGACTGTTGCTTTTTGCAGTCGCAAGGGTGACCCAATGTCAAGGCTGATTGCTGCTGTTGCGCTCGTGCCGCTATGCGCTTTGACCGTCGGTTCAGAAAAGAAGGTTGTCCGACCACCGGGAGCCGAGCCCAGTGCTTCTTGGAGTCATGCACTCCTCGTGAGCGACACACTCTACGTATCGAGTATGGGCGGAGAGAACGCTGAGGGAGGGTTGCCGGAGACTTCGAACAAGAAGTGAAACAGGCTGTGGACAACATTGGCGCCGTACTGAAGGCAGCTGCAATGTCGTCTGAAGACGTCGTGAGCGTGCAAGTGTATCTTACCGATACGGCGACCTTCGAGAAAATGAACGCCGTCTACAAGGCATACTACAAAGACCCACGGCCGACCCGGACAACGGTGTTGTCGCTAAACTGGTGGGACCAGGCCAAATAGAGATCACCGTGACAGCTAGGAAGTAGAAACTCCTAATTGGGCAGTGCGATAGAACGTGACCGTCAACAGTCCCTAATCTGCCTGTTCCGGGACTGGAGTCCAGGACGTGTCCGGATTGAAACGCTCCATTTTCTCGAACTCCTCGAGTGTTTTCGGGCCAAGGTCTTTCTCGTAGACAACGCCGTCATGGCTGACAAGGAATGTCCTCAGGCCTGTGACACCGTATTCAGCAGGCGCTGCTACCAGTGCGAAGCCGCCAATCATTACACCCTTCACGACAAAGTCCATCGCACCGAGAGGCGCAGCTGCTCCTTGCCCCTTGAGAATCTTGAAGAAATAGCCGTGGTACGGCTCCGCACGGCTGGAGTAGCCCTGTTCGATCGCCTGGGCAATCTTCTCACCGATCGGCCCACCCCACGTGCCATCGGCGTTTTGCCAAGCCAAACCATCCTGCTTGCCGGGGGTGCTAATGATCCGCTGAGCGTACTGGTTCACGTCGTAGCCCTCTTGGGGCTGAAGGGCATATTCGTGCTGTGCTTCCACGTAACCATGGCATATTGCGATGGCATCCAATTCATTGGCTCCGATACGGCGATAGAGGAGTTCCTGGCGACCCTCCTTGGCGTCAAATGACCACTTACCGGCCCTCTTCACAATCGGCACGGGAAATGGCCAGTCCTCGTTTCCTACGAGGAGGAATGCTCGAGCGCTGCTTTTAGGATCCACAGAAACGCTTTTCTTCTCACGGGCCTCGGCGACGAAATTGGCAGCGTGCTGCCGATCCTGGGCATATTCTCCGCTGAATACAATGTCCTCGCCACCCGGACCAAAAATCTGCCCGAGGGCCACCACATTGAATTTTTCAGCCGCATCGATTAGCACATCGGCGGCCTGCTGCGGTGTGTCAAAACTTCTGATACTCGATGCAGGAGTCGCAGCCCGAGTTGTCGTCACCGTCGGCTCCTGTCCAGGTGCTACTGACGCCCACAGACAGATAGACGCCATCGCACCGATGATCCATAGAGGACGGAATAGATTTCCATTCCCACGTCTTGATTTCATTCGAAGCTCCTCGGAGTTCTATTTCCGCAGTCCCCCTTGCTATCTTCGCCGTCCGCCACCTCCGCCACCACCACCGCGACTGAAGCCCCCGCCGCGAGATCCCATACTGGAACTGCCACGGCTACTGCTGCCGCGAGCGCTGGATCCGCTGTATCCGCGGGAACCTCCGCCAAAGGCATCCCGGTTTCCACCACCGCTGCGCGAAAGATCTCGACTGCCTATGCGATCCGCTCCGCCTCCGCTCGCCCTGTTGCCAACACCAGCACCGCCGCCGCGATTGCCTATGCCAGCTCCTTCGCCGCGACTGCTAGACAGGTTGCCGCCTTGGCGACCAAGCTGTTGCCGCGCACTCGATTGGCGGTTGCCCAGGGAATCACCGCGAGTCGTGCCCCCAAACCTGTCCGCGGTCGCTCGGTCTTTATACGGGGCCCCGCCCCGATGTTCCGGGTTGTGTTGCCATCGATCACCCCCACCACCGCCTCGCGCCGGTTGAGTCGAGGCCCGGTTGCCGGAGCCGCGAGCTGGCTGATTCGAAGGGCGGTTTCCACCGTTGATGTTGTTGCGATTCCCGCCATTAATATTGCTGTTGCGATTGAAATTGTTATTCCTGTTGATAGTGATGTCGTTGTGGCCGCCCCATCCGCAGCCCCAGCCCCAACCGCCGCTCCAAAACGCTCCCATCATCACACCAACGCCGAAGGAGAGCGCCATGCCCGCCGCGTAATAGCCATATGGCGGATAGTAAATCGGTGGGTAAGGGTAGATCGGTGGACCGTAAACGACGACGGGATCGTACGAGGGCACATAAACTACTTGCGGGTTGGCTTGCTCGACCACGATTATGCTCTTGCTTTCGATGACCTTGGTTTCCACTTTCTGCTGCTCGGTGGATTTCAGATTGCCCTTATCCTGAGCCTTCTTGCGCATGCGCTGCACGGCATCCATGACATCGCTTTGCTGCGCCAGGAACGCGTTTCCCAAATCGGTGGTCCACCGAATATCGTCTGCCAGTCGCTTGACCACATCGGGCAGTGCCGCCATTGCCTGCACACTGGGATCCCACGACTGTTTTGCCACGGCGTCTGCCAGCGCTTTGTCCTTGAGGTTCTTGTTCTTCTCAAGCCACTGTTGGAGTTGGATAATTTCAAGGGGATAGGTAGATGCGGCCAGAGCCTGAGCCAGCAAGGGGTCTGGATAGAGAGCAATGGGAGCGACAAGAGAATCCAGCTGGTCGGGTGGGATCTTAGGAGTCTGGCTCTGTGCGGGAGTGGACTCCTGCCAGGATGAAGACACGTATGCCAGGGTGTCGCCGGTTGCGAGGACAACAGTGCAGACAATCACCAGCACAGACCGCAAGGTTGTACCCGTTCGCTCCTGATTCATGGGTATCTCCCTCTTCCCTGCACGTTAAGAGTCAAATTGGAAATCAGCCACTGCCACTTCTGACAGTTTGATATCCATGACGCCTCCACTACGGTTCATGAAGCGAGATTTTTGCGCCTGATAGCGGACGGGCGGAGGTGTATATGCGGATCGAGCACGATTTACTTGGGGACAAAGCAATTCCCGACGACGCTTACTACGGCGTGCAAACCGCCCGAGCTCTGGAAAATTTTCACATCTCTGGAGTGCCGATCTCTCAGTATCCAGATCTGATTCGGGCATTGGCCATGGTGAAACTGGCGGCGGCGCGTGCAAACTATGAATGTAAGCAGTTCAGCGAAGCAATCCTTCACGGCATTGAAGGCGCTTGCCAGGAAATTATCGATGGAAGGCTGCATGAACAGTTTCAAGTCGACCTGATCCAGGGTGGGGCCGGCACTTCCACCAACATGGCGGCAAATGAGGTGATCGCCAATCGTGCACTGGAGTTCATGGGTTTTAGCAAGGGACAATATCAACACTGTGACCCCCATAATCACGTTAACTGTTCGCAATCCACCAACGATGCGTATCCGACGGCTCTCCACGTTTCCATCTTCCTACTCAATACGAAACTGATCACGCAGCTGCGAAGATTGGTCGCGGCGTTCCGCGCTAAGGGCAATGACTTTCGCAACGTCATCAAGATGGGTCGGACCCAATTGCAGGACGCCGTTCCCATGACACTCGGCCAGGAGTTTCTGGCATTTGGCGAGAGTCTCGACAACGAGGTTCAGGCGCTGGCGCGAGTGGAAGCGGTGCTCTACGAAGTCAATATGGGTGGCACCGCGATTGGAACCGGCCTAAACGCTCCCGCAGGGTACGCGGAACGGTGCGTCGATCACCTAGCGAAGATAACGGGTAAACCAATCAGCCTGGCGGTAAGTCTGGTCGAGGCCACGCAGGATACCCAACCCTTCGTTCTGTTCTCTTCCGTCTTGAAGAGCCTTGCGATCAAGCTATCGAAGATCTGTAACGACTTGCGACTGCTCTCTTCGGGGCCTCGCGCAGGCCTGAACGAGATTAATTTGCCCGCCATGCAACCCGGATCAAGCATCATGCCTGGCAAAGTGAATCCGGTGATTCCAGAAGTTGTGAATCAGGTCTGCTTCAAAGTCATTGCGAACGACCTAGCGGTGACTTTGGCGGCTGAGGCTGGTCAACTGCAACTCAACGTCATGGAGCCCATCATCGCCTATTGCATTCTTGAGTCGCAGACAATGTTCATGAATGCAGCCGACACGCTACGACAGCATTGCGTCGACGGCATTACCGCAAATCAGGACACTTGTCGCAGATACGTGGAGCACAGTATCGGGGTGGTCACCGCGCTCAATCCTTTGCTGGGCTATGACGTTGCCACCCAACTGGCGGCCGAGGCCATGAAAACGGGCAAGGGTATTGTCGAATTGGTGCGCGAGAAAAAGTTACTGTCAGAGGAACAGATCAGCACCGTGCTTGATCCAAGAGTGATGACCGGGGCCGGGGGGCAATAGAAGGAAAGCCCTTATGATCTGGCTCGAGCTCCTGGTTGTACTCGTTTGCATCTTTGTTGGTGCTCGTCTGGGTGGAATTGCTCTCGGCACGGTCGCGGGGATCGGGCTGGTCGTTCTGGTATTCGTCTTTGGTCTCCCGCCCGGGATGCCTCCGCGCACTGTTCTAGGCATGATTCTCGCAGTCATCACAGCGGCCGCTACCATGCAAGCCGCAGGCGGACTCGACTACCTCATCGTGATCGCCGACCGGGCACTACGCATTTGGCCAGCCGGCATCACTCTGATCGCTCCTATCATTGCCTACACTTTCACCTTGGCGGCGGGCACTGGTCATATCATCTACGCATTGTTACCAGTCATCGCAGAGGTGTCGCGCAAAGCCGGCGTGCGGCCCGAGCGACCGTTGTCCATCGCAACGATTGCTTCCCAGCAAGCCATTACCGCTTCGCCCATCTCTGCTGCGACTGTTGCCTTGCTGGGGTTGGTAACTCCGGCTGGGATTACCCTACGGAATATCCTGTTGATTTGTATCCCTGCGACATTCTTAGGCAGTTTGCTCGGCGCACTAGCGGTCATGTGGAAGGGCCCAGAACTCAAAGACGACCCTATCTATAAAGATCGGCTTGCCAAAGGCCTGATTGAAGCGCCAGCAACAAGCACAGTGTTGGAGGGCACAGACCTGATGCGTGCAAGAGGTTCCGTGATCGTATTCTTGCTGGCATCTGCACTGGTCGTAGCTATTGGTTTGTACCCCTCGCTGCGACCGAACTACTCGCTTTCGACGGGAGGACAGGAAAGTGTCGAACAAGTGGAGATGGCTCCCGCGATCATGATGGTCATGCTCGCGGCAGCAGGTACCAACATGCTGCTTTTTCGGGCCTCTCCCACAAAAACCGTCAAAGGCAGCATCATGAACGCTGGTATTGTTGCTCTCATTTCAATCGCCGGCCTTGGCTGGCTCGGCTCATCATTTTTTGAAGCCAACCGGCAGCTCATCATCCACAGTATTTCTGGCGTGGTTCAGCAGCACCCCTGGGTGTTTGCTGTGGGACTTTTCGCTCTTTCGATCTTGCTTGCGAGCCAGGCGTCGACCGTCGTCACTCTCATGCCTGTGGGCATCGCTCTTGGTTTGGGAGCGCCCGTCTTGATCGCAGTATTTCCAGCCGTCAACGGTTATTTCTTCCTTCCCACCTACGCCACACTGTTGGCTGCCATTTCTTTTGATCAAACAGGCACAACGCGGATCGGAAGGTATGTCTTGAACCACAGCTTTATGGTTCCAGGGATGGTGGCCACAGTATCGTCAGTGGTCATCGCATACGTGATCGGAAGGGTTCTCTTGTGAACAAGAAACATGCCATGCCGAACAGTGCAGTGATCGCGGCCGATCCGATCACTGGGATCACCGGGCACGATGAACTTGACCGTTCCTCAGTGAAGTACCCGCGGCCCGTGGCTTGCATTCAGCCAAAGTATTGCTGTAGGCGAACGAAGGATTTCCTGGGTCCGCAGATCTCAGGGGACAATGCAAATCAGAAAGGCGTGCAATCAACGTCTGTCCGTTCCGCGGCCATATCCTTTTAAACTCAACCTCGGCGGTAATCTTTAACTGGTTGCTGTTGCCACCCTTACCATCGTTTTTGCTAATGAATCCGGTCACGCGTTTCCCGTCGCTCAACCCCACAATTAAAGTATCTTGGCTCTTCATTTGTTTTGACTTCCTTCCAGTCAAAATGGACGTCATCCTTCATATAACTGGACTTAAATATGAGTTCACCATACTGGAGCGCCTTAATCTCACCAGTAAACTTGTCGCCATTTTTCATGATAACGACGTCATCTTTTCGTTTTCCGACGAGGAACAGGTCCAGAGCAGCACCAATGCAAGTGGGGCTACGGACTTGAGCCCAATTAAAACCTGCGCACCGTAGCTTCTCCATCACTTCCAGGCCCTCCTGAGCCCCTGCCGACAGAGGCTGAATTGGCCCTGTAACTACTCCGGATTCGAATTTGCAATCCGGTAGCTGAGCTCTACCTTAGCGAGCACGATCCGCCACGGCCCCACATGATGGGGGTGAACCACGGATACTAGCGGAGCAGAGAACGTGCTCTTCCTGACAAAACTGACAGTTCTCCCTTAGGCCACCGTTTGGCATCTTGCTCGTAATTGATGGAGACACTATGACTCGTCCCCGCGTGTGTAACTGGATGCGATTTGTCTGTGCAACAGGAATCATCGTGGTTGTCTTGCCTATTTGGACGAGAGCACAGACCCAGGCTTCCCAAGCGTCGGACGTCCAACAACTGAAGGACAAACTCCTGCAATTGGAGCAGGAGATGAACGCGCTAAAGGGGCAGATCAGCGCCATCGAGCAGCCTCCGCAATCCGCAGATCTGACTATTCCCACTGCCGCATCAAGTGGCACACCTGCGCCTGAGAAACCGCCAAAACCGCAAAAGGAGGATGAACCGAAGAGCAATATCGACCTTTACGGTTTCATCATGCTCGACTCCGGTTATGACTTCAAAACGAACAATCCGGACTGGTTCGACGTCATTCGACCAACGAAATTGCCTTCTTTTAATGGTGAGTTTGCACCGGATGGCAAGGCCTACTTTGGCGTGCGCCAGACTCGTTTCGGCGTGAAGACTTCGACCCCAACCGGACTTGGCACTCTAAAGACGCAATTCGAGTTCGAGTTATTCGGGACCGGAGTCGATGCCGGACAAACGACTTTCCGCTTACGGCATGCCTACGGGGAACTGGGGCAATTCGGAGCGGGGCAGACCTGGAGTCCGTTCATGGACATTGACGTGTTCCCGAACTCGATCGAGTACTGGGGACCCACCGGGATGGTTTTCTTCCGCAATGTACAGGTGCGCTGGATGCCGATCCGCAGTGACAATACGCGGCTCACTTTCGCAGTGGAACGGCCTGGCGCCAGTGCCGATGGGGGCGTCTACGCGGATCGTATTGAAGTGCAAGGAGTCAAGCCGAAGTTTGACATGCCCGACTTCTCCTGGGAAGCACGCTTCATTCGGCGCTGGGGCTATGCAAGGTTCGGGGGTATATTCCGGAAGATCTCATGGGTTGACACAAACACTACCGATAATGTCGACCTAACCGGCGACGCATTTGGCTGGGGCGTGAACTTCAGTTCCAATCTTAAGTTCGGAAAAGACACTATCGGCAGATTCATGGTCGTTTACGGCGCGGGAATCCAGAACTACATGAACGATGCGCCGATCGACATCGGTGTTAAGAACAACTTCAGCAATCCCGTATCTCCAATCAAAGGTGTGGCGCTGCCTCTACTGGGAGTTGTGTCGTTCCTTGATCATAACTGGAGCGAACGTTTTAGCTCTTCAATCGGCTATTCGATGGAGAACATCGAGAATTCTGACGCAGAGAAAGCATCAGACTTTCACCAAGGTCACTATGCCCTCACCAACCTGCTGTATCACCCAGTTCCGAGCGTCACGATCGGAAGCGAGTTCCAGTTCGGCCGACGGGTAAACTTTAGAGATGGCTTCAATGTGAACGACTATCGCCTTCAGTTTTCATTCAAATACGACTGGAGGAAGCTCTTTGAATTCTGACGACAAGAGCAGTCGCTTGATTACATGGCTAAGGGTGGGTGGCTTGAGCACAGATCGCGAATGATTGGAAGATGAGTACGATCATCGGAGGCACTAAACACTTATGCGGCGACTGCAGATCAACAAGATGTGTATCGCGGCACTTGTAGCCGCGATTTTTGCTCCCATCGCGGTGTCAGCGCAGACCGCACGAAGTCCGGTAGCTCCCAGGCGCGAACTGGTTGAATCGGTAGTCCGCGAAGCCTATGACAAATTTAAGGGCGATGTGAACGGAAAGAATGCCGACTACATCCCTTATCTGGCCCAGGTAGATTCGAAACTGTTCGGCATCGCAATTGTAACCACAGATAATCAGATTTTGACGCTGGGAGATGTCAACTACTCGTTCTCCATCCAGTCAATTTCCAAGGTGTTCACGCTGGCACTTGCGATGGAGGAGCTAGGGCCGAACAAGGTTTTCGAGAAGGTGGGCTCTGAGCCAACCGGACGTCCCTTCAACTCTCCCTTGGCAGTTGTGGACATGGGCACTCACACCGGAAATCCCTTCGTCAATGCCGGCGCCATTGCAACTACTAGTCTTATCTCCGGCAAGGACGCGACAGAGAAATGGAACAAGATTCTCAATTTTTATAGCAAGGCTGCTGGAGAGAAACTCGTCCTAATCGATGACGTCTACAAGTCAGAAGCTGCCACCAATACCGGCAACAAGGCACTCTCCATGCTTTTGGCCAAGTATGACCGGATTTATGCTGATCCCTTCGAGTCCGTGGACATCTACACTAAGCAGTGCTCGGTCGGCGTGAACGCTACTCAACTCGCCCGCATGGGCGCGATGCTTGCGAACAACGGCATCAACCCGGCCACAGGTGTCCAGGTCATTAAGAGCGAACACATCCCTCACATTCTGAGCACTATGACTATGGCCGGCCTCTATGATGGCTCCGGCGGCTGGGCTTGGCGCGTTGGGTTGCCCGCGAAGAGCGGCGTAGGCGGCGGGATTGTGGCCATTGCCCCCGGTAAGGGCGCCATCGTTGTGTTCGCGCCTCCCCTCGACGAAGCCGGAAACAGCGTGAAGGCTCAAGAAGTCATCGAATACGTGGCGCAGAAGCTGAACTACAACCTCTATTCGCCGAGTTCGGTGGGATTGAAATAGATGCCGTGGTTTCGCTATCGACTATCAAGAGGGTGATGAAGAATACCGACGAGGCCGTATCGAAGAGACTCTCTCTGGCCCTTATCATCTTTCTGCTATCGTGCCAATGGGGAGCGGCTCAGTCCCACCCCTTTGTTGCAGACCAACCCGAACTAAACGATGTTCACTTCCACCTGACCAACTACGTTCAAGTAGGAACGGATATCCACGATTTCTTGAACATCATGGGCACGAAGGTTGGGCGCGTCGCGCTATTCGGAATACCGCTGCAGCAGGAGTGGTCGTACCAGAATTCCGGAGATTTGGCTCCAACCTACTATCTGCAGACTGACGCCCCCCTCTATTACTACTCCTTCACGGACGCGTACATCGCGATGGCTTATCGTTCTCTGTCCAAAGAGCAGCAGGCGCGATTTGACCCCATGATCACCGGGTTTAATCCGGCTGACATGTATGCAGCGGATCACATTCGCAGAGTGTTGCAGACTTTTCCGGGCGTCTTCTCAGGCATCGGGGAATTCACAATCCATAAAGAATTTGTCTCCGCGAAGGTCGCAGGAGAGACCGCCTCGCTGCGAAATCCTGCCCTCGACAAACTGCTGGACTTCGCCGCCGAAGTCGGTCTCGTCGTTCTGATCCACAACGATATGGACGTGCCATTCGCTAAGTCCGGCACAGAACCAGCTTACCTGTCTCAAATGAAATCCGTTCTCGCGCGCCACCCTAAAGCGACGATCATTTGGGCACATACGGGAATGGGCCGGATTGTACGCCCGGTTCAGGGTCATGCGGCCGTCATGGAAGAGATTCTCAAAGATCCGCAATTTAGCCATGTGTATTTCGATATTTCTTGGGATGAAGTTGCTAAATACCTGACGTCTACTCCCGAGTCGATCAGGATCTCGGCAGACCTCATCAATCGCTATCCAGATCGATTTCTGTTTGGCACCGATGAAGTTGCACCGGCAACCCAGGAGAAGTACCTCAAGGTCTACTACCAATATGACCCGCTCTGGAAGCAGCTAAACAAAGAAGCCACGGCGAAGGTACGCTCCGGAAACTACGAGCGCATCTTCGACGCGGCCAGGCAGCGGGTACGAACGTGGGAAGCAGCGCATTCGAAGTGATTCCGTGCCGTTTATGCCAATCATCACGGCTTCGCCGGTTGTCGAAGGTTCATCGTCGAGACCAAGGGTGATGATTCGTTAATTATAGTAAAGGAGTTTTTTATGAAACCGACAAACAGAATCCGCCTTTTGCTTGTCCTACTCGTGTACGGCACTGCACTCACCTCAGTGGCCACCGGCAAACAACTGCCGAATATAGTGATTCTCGCAACCGGCGGCACCATCGCCGGCGCGGCCGCTACCGGAACTCAGGCCGGCTACACCTCCGGTGCGGTGACCATCGACGCAATGCTCGCAGCTGTTCCGGGGATCAAGGACCTCGCCAGCGTAAAGGGCGAACAGATCTCCAATGTGGGATCCCAAGACATGACGCTGGACATAATGCTGACGCTGGCTAAGCGCATCAATGTCCTACTGGCACAGAACGATGTCGACGGCATCGTCGTTACCCACGGTACCGACACCATGGAGGAAACTGCGTTCTTTCTAAACTTGGTCGTAAAGAGCGATAAGCCAGTCGTAATGGTCGGCTCTATGCGGCCGTCCACCGCCGTAAGCGCAGACGGGCCATTGAATCTGTACAACGCTGTCGGCGTTGCCGTCGATCCACAATCCAGAGGGCGCGGCGTGCTGGTGGTCATGAACGACTGGATTCATGGAGCACACTCCCTCACCAAAACCAGTACTACCGCGATTCAGACGTTCATGTCACCCCTGCGGGGACTCGTGGGTATTTCCAGTTACGGTAAGAATGATTTCTACAGCGTACCGGGCTGGAAACACACTACTACTAGCGAGTTTGATGTAGCTAATGTCCTGAAGTTACCTCGCGTCGACATCCTGTTTGCGTGCGCTGACATGTCGCCTGATCTCATCGACTCCGCAGTGGCGAATGGCGCCAAGGGCATCGTCATTGCCGGGGTTGGCAACGGAAATATGAATCAGGCTTCGCTCGAAGCCGCAGCAAGGGCAGCGAAGAAAGGTGTGATAGTCGTTCGAAGCAGCCGAGTCCCTACCGGAACCGTTGGACGTAACGTGGAAGTCAATGATGATGAGATGAATCTTGTGGCCTCCGATGAACTCAACCCTCAGAAGTCCAGGATTCTACTTATGCTGGCACTGCTCAAATCGCGCCCAACCGCGGACATTCAGAATTTGTTCTATACCTACTAGATTGGAGTCGCGCGCGGGTTGGCCTGGTCGACCTGACATGAGAGCCCGTCTGCTGAGCTTTCAACTCAGTCGGCCCACCTGTAACCTTGATCGGTCCTGCCTTGCACCCCATGATTGACACAAACGACTGTCATCTCTAGCAGTTTCCGGGGTAGTTCCCTCAGGCGAAGATGGTCTTGCCGGATAGCATGCGATATGCGAAATCCGGCGACAGGGCAGCTTCGGAATGCCATGCGCTAAAGCCCATAACGACTCCTATGTCGCGCACGATGGAGACGATGCAAAACAGGACTCCTTTTTCTCGATTTCCCATCCGTCTGCTGTAGCACCCACTTTCGACCACCACAGTTTAAAAGGAAGAAAGCACATCTATGCGTGCTGCCTGCTCGCTGTGATGTCCAGTGTACTTGCAATAGCCCAGTCGGGATTGGAGGCTCCTAGTCCAGTGCCGCTGATCGCTCTCGACTCGAGGCCTGTGCTTGCGGAACTCCTTCTCGAGGTTGAACGCCGATCCCCTCGTGTCGGAGACACCCAGTTCCCGGTCGACAAACCCACTCCCGGATGTCAGGGCGTGCCATTCTCGACAAACAATAAATTGACTGGTGTGAGCGACCAATGGCAAGCGGAATGGACAACGGGTAGTGAGCTTGCCGCAAAGATTGAGCAGGACTCGTCTGTCGTCGAGGATCCCATCCTAACGGCCTATGTTAACAGCTTAGAACTTACCATTGTGCAAAAGTCGGATTTGCATGGTTGTTTCCTCGTCAAGATTTTAGACACTTCGGAGGTCAACGCATTTTCGTTGCCAGGGGGTTTTCTCTACCTAACCAGTGGCCTGATCCTGCTTGCTGACAGTGAGGGAGAGTTGACAGCCGCTTTGGCTCATGAAACTGGGCACGTAACGGCCCGACACTTCGCGAAGGTCGAACATAAGATGCGCATTGGGCGACGAGTGGCGTTGGCTGCAGGACCGGCGGGGTATCTGGTCCGCCGTCTTCTTGGTCCGCTCTTAACCAAGAAAATGATTCGCAACACCGAATTCGAGGCAGACCAACTGTCTTTGCAATATCAAAATGCGTCCGGCTATGACCCGAACGAATTCAGCAGACTATTGCAGAGTGCGCTTCAAGACCAGGACAAGCCACCGTCGTTCATCGGGCGGTTGTTTGAGACACATCCCTTGATCTCGACGAGAATAAAGCGTCTGGACAAGATGCGGAATCAACTGCCTCCGGGGGCCATCGACCAACCCACCGACACCAGCAAATTCAACCAGGCGAGGGCACGTCTTGCAACGTTGCTGAACCTGGCGAGCCCCGACTCGGACATTCCTTAGCATCAATCGGCTCATCCACTGCGCAATTCACTTTTCACTCGACCTGTCGATTCTGCCAGTGGCAACTGCCCTGTTGCAACTACTAGCCTGACACAAGGCGGGGAGACGGTCGTATCGCCGTTTGTGTATCCGTTCCCCTTTGAATGGAGCGCAGGCTCACGCCACACTAAGGAGAAGAAGATAATGATCAGGACTATTGTTGCAGCTTTCGTGTTGGGGACCGTTTTTCTGAGCTGCGCATTCGCACAGCAAGGACCGGCAACTCCAACCGCGTCTGACCATGATATCCAGTTACTGAGAAAGGATCTGCGGTCGGCACAAAAGCAGATCATCGCGGCGAATATGCCGTTGACGGATGCTGAGGCCCAGAAGTTTTGGCCGCTGTACGAGCAGTACAATGCCGAAAAAGTGAAGATCAACGACGATAAGCTGCTGGTCATTAAGGACTACGCTGCGAACTTTGAGAAGCTCACTGACAACCAGGCTCAGACGTTGGTAAACAAGTGGGCGCAGGCCGACCAGTCAGCAGTTCAACTTCGAGCAAAATACATCCCAATATTCCAAAACGTGCTGCCCGGCAAAAAGGCGGCCCTGTTTTTCCAGTTGGATCGCCGCATTTCCGTTTTGCTGGATCTGCAGTTGGCTTCTGAGATTCCTCTGGTTGAGCCGTGAGCTCACCTGTTCTCGATCGGACAAACGAGACAGCTAGTAGTGGAGATGTTTCGCCGAGGCTGGTAAGGAAGACGAAGCGCCACTCGAGCGTACTACCAGGCGAACCGAGGAATTTTATGCTTATTGCTTCTTGGGTGGGAACTGCTTGAGCAACTTAACAACCGCCTTGTCGATTCGCTCCAGAGACTTCTGCTTATTTTCGATATCAAGCTTTTCGGTGACGGTACCGGTCCATACAACTTTGTTGGAGATGCGATCGACGAGGGTGAGCATGAGAGATCCTTCCGGGACATATGGGGCCATCAGGTTTGTGGGCATGGTGGCTCCGATCCAGGTAGTCGGATCATAGGTTGGGAGAATGGGTACGCTTGCTGCCTGATTGAGTCCGAATTCCATTCCCCCGGCAGGAATCAGAACTAGATCGCCGTCCCTTTCAGTCCTCGTCAGTCCCTTGGACTTCAATTGTTCATCGACCCGACCGACAACACTCGCATAGGCCAACGGCCTGGTGACTGGCATCGCGGGCGCGGCCCACGTGTAGCTTCTGAACTTCAGGAAGTCGGTTCCTTTCTCATATCCCACACGGACCTTCTGTCCGAAGGCAACTACAGGAAATGCAGCCATTAACACGTAAATCCACATCTTCCCCAGGTTTAGCTTCATTTGGTCTCCACCGTCGTTGAACATAGACGGACCTTAATTCGGTCAAGGACAGAGTACCGATCCCGGCCTAAGCAGAAATACTGACAGTTCTCACAGGTTCCCCGGATCATTCAACAGAATCTGGTCCGCTGTGCGAAATGACAGTTCTCAGATACGTGCGATTGCAACTAGGCTCGTCTGGACGGGAAAGGGATTCACGATGTCGGATGTGGATGTAGCTCGTAGTTGCGCCGCTGTCCCGCAGATGTGGGCCACGCTATGGTATTGCAACCACTGTAACGCGATGGTTTCGATACAGTCTGTCCAAGCGGTGGACGAAGCATTCTGTCCAGCTTGCCTTGAAGCACCGCTAGAGTTCTGTGGACGCTTCTCCGGCTTTCCAGGGCTTCAACTCGTAGATGCATAGCATCGACGTGCGTGCTTGCAGCCTCTTGGGTCAGGACCTGATTCAGAAGAATGTGGTTATCCCACGCCGGGAGAAACAAACGGAGTTCCGCTCAAGGCCAAGTTGATTGCGGGCACGAGATGCATAGTCGCAGCTTCAGCACGTATGCCAAGGATCCACTTTCCTTAGCGGCGTCAAAGGTATCAATGTCCGAGCAGGCAGTCAGGAAAACCACCGCGACGTTGGTCTGGGTATCCCTGATTCGTCTCGCAACCTCGATGCCGTTTAGAACTGGCATGCAGATGTCGAGAATCGCAACGTCGGGAAGCAGTTGAGTAGCAGCGGTGAGTGCCGCACCACCGTCACCGACCGCCCGAATGACGTCGAATTCGGCACCCAGCATCGAAGTAAGCATATCGCGCATCTCTTGTTGTCATCAGCTATCAGTACACGAATCGTCCCCATGAGCGCCTCGAATTGAAATGTCGTGCACTTGGAGCTCCATCACCTGGGGGTAGGAGGAAGTCGATAGCTTCCTGAGGAATAAGGGACAGGACGGGGATGCAAGAGGCCGCACGCAAGCGTGAGCGTCCCTTCCGATTTCAACAATCTAACGAGCACCCATTACAGGTGCTCAGTCGTTGGCAATTGAGGCTTCCGCGGGCCACTGATCATTGGTGACGTGCCAGGTCTTGTCCGGATTATATCGATCTATATTCTGGGCGACGTCGAGGGTGGCAGATCCCAAATCCTTTTCATATACAACACCGTCAAAGCCGACCAGGAAGCTCTTCACACCCGTGACCTTATACTCAGCAGGAAAGGCCAACAATGCGAAGCCTCCGATCATGGCTCCATCAATGACATAGTCGAGTTGGCCAAAGCGCGCAGCAGGACCTTGCCCCTTGAGTACCTTGAAGTAGTAGCCGTGGTAGCCTGAGGTCTTGCCGGGCGAATACCCTTCCTCGATGGCGCGAGCGACTGCTTCGCTGATAGGACCGCCCGGCGTGCCATCCTCGTTCTTCCAATACAAACCGTCATGCTTTCCGGGTGTGCTGATGATCTTCTGCGCGTATTGATTGATCCCAGAGTTGTCGTAGATGTCCGACGCGTACTCGTGCTGCGCCTCAGCAAAACCGCGACAGACTTGGAGGGCGTCGAGTTCATTGGCGCCTATCCGCCGGAAGAGAATCTCGTCATGGCCCTCTTTAGAATCGAAGTACCACTTCCCCTTCTTTTTGACGATGGGGATTGGCAGTGGCCAATTGTTCGCGCCGACCTGGAGAACAGCTCGTGACTTGTCGTGAGCATCGATGGTCACGCTGTTCTTTTCGCGAGCCTTAGCCGCAAAGCTCTCGGCAGTGGTTTTGTCACGAATCGGGTCTGCCGACGAGATGAAATCTTTGCCCTCTGGGCCGAATATCTCCAGCAGCGCGGGGACATCGTACGTCTCCGCAGCCTTGATCAATGTCACCGCCGCTTCTTCCGGCGTATTGAAGGCTCTTTGC